>Ga0181539_1000124_pt1 | contig 84584 bp, 82 predicted proteins | sample PEATcosm2014_Bin_46_FD_119767 | JGI IMG/M metagenome (GOLD analysis project Ga0181539, IMG submission 119767) | Peatland microbial communities from MTU Mesocosm Facility, Houghton, MI, USA - PEATcosm2014_Bin23_60_metaG | ecosystem: Environmental > Terrestrial > Soil > Wetlands > Peat | place...
GAGAATACGTTCTCACTCCAGAAAGTAGATCCGTCTTTCCGATACCACTCCAGTTCCTCTGTTACTGGAGTTCTCGGTACGTGCTTTGGGTTCAGGTTCTCTTCGGACAAAGCCTTTTTGAAAGGGAGGCAGCTTCAGCATACCGAACGTCATGGGTCTTTTGAAGACGAACTATGCGGATGCCACAGCGAAGGGATTCAAGGGACTCAGGGTAGCAGGGGAGATGGCATGTTTCTTCAAGGAGAACGCGATCAAGGAGCTTGTCGAGTATGAGAAAGCGCTTGGAAGGGCATTCAGTATGCCTTTGGAGGGCATCTGTGCCTATGATGCGAAGGATCTAGCCGAGAAAGGAGCACTCTTCCTCGACCTGATCAAGGCGCATAGCTCTGTAATAATAACAGGCCCGACGAGCGGAGTCGCAAGCAGCATCTGACAGCCATCCTGAGACACGCTGGAAGGCACGCAGCGATTCTGCGCAGCCCTGAGAGGACTGCGGATGGAATTCTACAGGTCGGAAGCACTAAATTGGTGCTTCCGCTACCGTTCTTGGTTGAGTCTTCTTCATCACTTGGCTGATCGATTGCTCGACCGAAAATTTGGAACTGGGCAATGTGAACCCCCTGCAAAACCGTGGCGTAGACCTTCGTGGGTTCGAAATCGGGCTTCGGAATAGGACCGAGGTTCGGCGAGTGCCCCACTCCCCGCACCACAAAATCAATTCGACGAAATCGGGAGAGCTTTCTCATGCCAAGTAACCCGGGGTAACTTCAGCGTCCCCGTACTTCACTAATCGACTCTGCAGCCTCTCTAGCTACAAAAACCAAGATCACGAACGTTGCTAGGTAATCAATCCATGAAATTCTCCATACATAGTTGATTGCAAGGCCGGAGAGTAGAGCCGTTGCCATCCAGAAGCAAGTAGCCGACTCCACAGCGTCAATCGTCAGCGGCAAACAATCAGCGGCTATGCCAATCCGTTTCTTCTCGAACCACAAGACCGGCATGATCACCACTGCCGCAATGGCAACAGCGATACCCAAGAGTGAGGATTCGGGTTTGATGCCGCTAAGGATGGAGTAGACCGCTGCAAGCCCGATCACGGGCATTAACGAAACGAGAAGCAGCGTTGTGACCCATTCAACTCGCTTAGTCTCTACGTAAGCAGTTGAGCTCGATCTCCCCCTCAACCTGGTCCTCAGATGTTCTACCACGGCAAACGATGACAGTAACTCAATTAGACTGTCGCCTCCGAAGGCAAGAAGGGCGAGGCTCCAAGCCGCTATACCCGAATAAATGGCAACAGCGCATTCCACCGTCATCCATGCGAGGCTAGCATACTCTACGAGCAATCCCCGTCGTACAAGTTTGACATCTGTCATTATTCTTCCCCCAGCCAACCTCCATCAACATTGCTCACGCAGGCAAAATTCATATCCAGTCAATTCTGCAAGAAAGCCTTCGAGTATAGACCCGATAACTGTCACGAAATTCGCTCGCAGTATGTGTTTGTGAATAATCGAAGTCTCAATGAGGCTCTTCGTTCGTTCCGTTAACAACACCCCTCACAGTGTGAGAACTAAGATGTAGATGTTAAATGCAATAATAATTCCGCAGAAGAGGAGTGCTACTGCTGTGAGTGATTTTCGGTTGACGAAGTTACCCATCAACTTCCTATCCATCGTGAAGATTATCAGCGGAATCAGAGGGAGGGGTATCAAGAAGCTTAGGACGACTTGGCTGTAGACTAGAAGGACCAGCGGATTAAATCCCAACACGATCATTACAGTTGTGGGTGCGACATTGATGACTCGGATTATGATCCTTCTGACCCAAGGATTGATGTGGCTTCCTAACAGGCCTTCGAGTATAGCCTGCCCAGCCAGGACCCCACAACAGGAGGATGACCAACCGGAGCAGAGAAGGGTTATAGCAAAAACAGCACCAGCTAAAAAGCCGAAGAGGGGCAGCAGCGTCCAATATGCCTGCTGAATGGTGGCTATTAGGATTCCACGCGTGTTGAAGGCCGCAGCCGCCATGATCAAAATCGCCACATTAACGCACCCAGCCATGGTTAGCATAGATACAGTCTCGTTTCGATGATACCGGAGCAACTTCTTCTTCTCTTTCAAATCTCCTTCCTGAAGTTTGTTCTTGGCCAGATAGGAGTGCAATACGAGGGCATGTGGCATGACGGTTGCACCGATAACACCAACGCAAATCACTGCTGCACCCGTGCCCGGAATCAATGGAAGAACTGAGCCGACCGCAATCGGAATCGCGTTCGGTTTGGTTATGAAGACCTCGTAAAGGTATCCTAAGCCGATTACGGTGACGAAGTTTGCTATGATGAGCTCCATTCGCCGGAAATGACTGCCCGTCAGAAGGAATATGATGATAATGTCAAAGGCGGATATGAACGCTGCTATGATTAGCGGGATGCCGAAGAGTAGATACAGGCCGATTGTGACGCCGAGAAATTCCGCTAGGTCTGTAAACACAGCGAAGATTTCGCAAGCCAGCCAGTAAGGTATGATCTTCCATCTGGTCTTCAACTTCCCGCGAATAATGTCAGCGAGAGAAAGACTAGTCGCAAGGCCCAGCTTACCGGAAAGATATTGGAGAACCATGGCCATGATATTCGCAAGCCAGACAACCCAAAGAAGTTGGTAAGCGTACTGTGCTCCGCCTGCAATATCGGTCCCGAAATTCCCCGGATCAATGTAAGCCGTACTAACAATCAGAGCCGGACCCATATAGCGAATGAAACCATTTGCCGCGGAACTCCTCAAAGCGGCTCTAACCGTACGTAGCCTAGACGGAGACTTAGTCACCTCCAAAAGAACCGATCACCCGATGATCGTAGCAGGGTAAAGTTAGACGTGCCTAAAAACACTAGCGGTGTTTACAGAACATAGCTTATAAGACGGAATCAAAACGTAGACCAAGCGAAAACCATGAACCAGTCAACCAAGGTCGCAGTGCTTCGAAACCCGAGGCCAAATCCGCTTTCTGACCTTACCCGAGTTGAAGACTACCTTGAAGTCGTTTACGAACTCATACAGAGGAAGGGATACGCGAGGTCAGCCGATATTGCAGAACAACTAGACGTCAAATCCGCCAGCGTCACAAACATGCTCCAGAAACTGCATGGTATGGGACTCATCGTGTATGAACGCTACCGAGGCCTCACTTTGACAAGCACTGGAGAACGACTGGCGAGGTCGATTCAACAGAAGCATTTGACAATCCTCAAATTCCTTCACATTCTGGGCATTGAGGAGAAGGTAGCGAAATTGGACGCAGAAGGCATCGAACACCACGTCCACAAGAATACCATCGACCGCATAGGGCGCTTCGTTGACTATGCTACCCAGCATCCGTCCTGGTACCAGGCTTTCGCGGAGACTTGGAAATAGTTCTATGCGAGCGCCGTCAGGTGTCGGTGAGGATGAGTTAATCTGCTGACGCCGACAAGACCCTAGGCCCGCGACGTGAATTGGAAAAGCACCGCTGGGTCCGAATCTGGCCTTTGGACAAGGTCGGCGAATCTCCCACTCCCCGTACCCAACCTCAGAAAGCCCTTCAAGCGAGACACGTTGCTGCCGTATCGAAATCAAGAACATCGTTGATTTTGAGGCTCATCTCGGTTAGCGTCTCGATTTCCTTTTACCGCATAATTCCTTTGGCTGGAGAGAGTTTCTTGTACAAGAGAGCCACACGGAGAAGCAGCAATACATGACAAATGCATGAAAATGAGTCCATCAGACGAATCTCAGCGATGGTTCCGAGAAAGAACCAGACAAAAGCCACAACAAGTAGGGTTATTAGGGGTCGGGTTCATAGTGTTCGTGAGTTAGGTATACGGGCTGAAGCGAACGTCCTACCGTAATCATCCGCGTCGGCGTCCTATTTCTCCCGAACAACTAGCTGAATCAAATGAACGAGGTGAAACACATGAGTTCTGAACGTTCCTTCAACAAGCCAGTTGAGGAGGGCAAGGAGTACGAGCTTGACATCAAAGAGACCAGCCGTCGTGGTGACGGGGTCGCAAGAATCGAAGGCTTCGTAGTTTTCGTCCCACAATCCAAACCTGGCGACCACGTGAAGGTCAAAATCAATTCCGTCGGACCAAGATTCGCAACCGGCGAAATCGTCCCATAGAAACCTGGGAGTTTTTTCTCCCACACCCTATTTTCTTGGCATGTTAATTCGCATTCTCACTAGTACATGTTCAGCTCCCGAATGGGGGTCTGCGTCATCTGAGCTTGAAAATCAGCCTGGCATATCTAGCCTTTCTCCAATCTTGTTGAGGAGAACAGATTCATTAGCCCCTGTCTTGGAGCTAATCTCCATTATTTCCTCTGTTTCGAATATTCTGCGAACTTCTTTGAGGACCTTGTCCAAGTGCTCACGCGTTGCTATATCTATCTTATTTACGCAGACTAAAATTGGAACTCCAGGTACTTCCTTCTGCATGGTCTCGTGAGAGGCCAATGTTTTCCTGATCACGGTTTCAATGTCATCACTACCGTCTACGAACAAGAGAACTAGGTCCGAATTTGCGAGTTCACTCAAAGTAGTGTGAAACGCATTCAGGAGTAGTGGGTTCAATTCTTCGATAAACCCGATCGAGTCGATAATAATGAACGAGGAACCCGATTCCAATGGAATCCTTCGAGCAAGGCTGGACAATGTCGTGAATGGCCCCAGGCCTACTTCTTTAGACTCGGACGCCAACCTGTTGAAAAGCGTCGTCTTTCCGCTCTGCGTGTAACCTGTCAAGGCCACGATCCGGAAACCTGCTTTTCCTCGCTGTGTGCGGAGACGAGACTGCTTCGACCTTATCTCGCGGAGTTCGCCCTCGATCTTGCTAATTCGCTTGCGGGACATGGCCTCGTATGCCTCATACGGATAACGGCCAGGGCCTCCTCGCCCCATCTGTTCGCTGACGATTCCGCGCATGCGTATCGATTCTCTACCCCAAGAGAACGTGTACCGTAACCTCGCCAACGATACCTGGAGCTTAGCCTCAGCTGTGGCACCGCGTTTGTCAAACACTTCCAGGATGAGTAGGTTTCTATCTAAAACCCGGACATCCTCACCAAGCTTCTTCTTGATTCTAAATACCTGACCTGCAGAAAGTTGCCGAGTAAAAACCACCGCATCAACTGGGTCATTTCGAACAAGCTTCACGATCTCGTCTATCTTTCCTTCGCCAACGCAAAACGCTCCATCTACCGCGTCGCGGTGTTGCGTAACTTGCCCCGCTACATCATAACCGGCCGTTTTCGCAATATCACTCAATTCATCCATTCGCGATTTCGCGTCGGGAGTAAGGCACTCCACCAGAAGGGCTTTCAGAATCTACACTACATAGCAATAATGAGCGATCTGACTATTAGCAGACGCGGTCCAAGAACCCAAACTTCACTTTTCCTGAGAAATTCACGTCGGTTTTAGGACTGTGAGACCACCCATGTTCTTGCTCTGGGATAGCTGGATCTTGCCTCTAAAACTTCGCACTCTAGCGTTCCCAATCTGAACCGAATCACCCTCAGAAACTGTGCTGATCTGGCTGTTCCATACAGCCAGCGGAATCTCCCCAGCCCCGCCCGAAAACGTCACGTCGCAAACCAAGAGAGGTGTTCCGTCCCTCGATGTCACAGCTCTGACTGCAGACTTTTTCATCACATGCGCTTTGAAGGATCAAGACTTGGCGCAGCCTGCACCCTAAAATGGATCCGTCCAGCGGAAGACAACGGATTGAATCGGCCCCTCTATCTCATGAGAGGCTGCATGCAAGTGTCCCTTCCAGTGCTTCGGCGTTGTGTGCTTATAGCGGGGCTATGTATTGTTGTTGTAAAGATTTTGGGAGGGGGGTACAATCAGCTCTGATGAGAAAGCCTTCTGGAGCATTTCCAGCGCAGAGCTATTTGAGCAGCTTCAGACGACTCCTGATGGCTTGACAAATGATGAAGTTCAACGACGACTCTCATCATATGGATATAATCTGTTAAAGGAAAAGAAGAAAACTGATACCATCACACTTTTTCTGAATCAATTCAGAAGCCCTCTCGTACTCATCTTGCTCGCCGCAGCTATACTTTCCTTCTTTCTGCAGGATCCAACAACTGCCGCAATTATCTTAGTCATCGTATTCGTTAGCGGTATACTCGGGTTCTGGCAGGAGCGCGGCGCAACCGATGCCGTGAAAAAGTTACTTTCAATCGTACAGATCAATTCGACTGCACTACGCAACGGAAAACCGGGGCAAATTCCTCTAGAGCAAATCGTACCAGGAGACGTTGTGATGCTGAACGCAGGGAATATGGTTCCCGGTGACTGCGCACTCCTCGAAGGTAGGGATCTTTTCGTTGATGAAGCGACGCTTACGGGTGAAACTTTCCCAGCAGAAAAATCCGTTGGGCTCCTTACGCCTGACACACCTTTGAGCGCTCGCTCGAACACTCTGTTCATGGGAACGCATGTTGTCAGCGGTACTGGCAAAGCTCTTGTCGTAACAACCGGAAAGAAAACTGAATTCGGAAAAGTCTCTCAAAGTCTTGCGCTTAGACCGCCAGAGACCGAGTTCGAGCATGGCCTGAGGCAATTCGGCAACCTCCTCATGGAAATCGCTCTAATCATGGCAATCACGATCTTCGCTCTCAACGCCTACTTGGGTCGGCAAATCCTTTCATCCCTTCTATTCGCGGTGGCACTCGCGGTTGGTTTAACACCACAGCTGCTACCGGCCATAGTAAGCGTAAATCTCGCGCACGGCGCGAAGGAAATGGCAAAGCAGAAAGTTATTGTGAAACGACTTGTCTCAATCGAAAACTTTGGCGGCATGAACCTTCTCTGTTCAGACAAGACGGGAACCCTAACCGAAGGACAAGTACAGGTCAATTCTACGATTGATATCGAAGGCAACACCAGCGAAAAGGTTCTCCTACACGCGTGTCTGAATGCCAATTTTGAGAGCGGCTTTGTAAACCCCATAGACGAAGCAATTCGAGCAAAGAGTACCTTCGACTTTACCCCTTACAAGAAAATTGATGAAGTCCCATACGATTTTGTGCGAAAGAGACTCAGTATCCTGGTGTCAAAGGATAACGAGCATATCATGACGACAAAGGGCGCGGTACCAAACGTACTCGACGCCTGCACCCAAGCAGAGACTCCGGCTGGGGTCCTTCAAATCGCAAGCGTTCGTGAGCAAATCCAGCAACGTTTCGAAAACTTAAGCGGTCAAGGTTTCCGGCTGCTTGGTGTGGCCTACAAGAACATTTCTGCTGACCACATTGACAAGGATCAAGAAACTCAGATGACTTTCTTGGGCTTCTTGCTATTGTCTGATCCACCCAAGCCGCATATTGAAACAGTTATACAAAATCTACAGAACCTCGGAGTTCAGTTAAAGATCATAACGGGAGACAACAGATTCGTCGCGGCATCTCTGAGCGCACAGATAGGAGTAACCAGTTTACGTGTTCTAACGGGGCCTGAATTACATGTTATGAGTGACGAAGCGCTCCTTCAACGAGTCAAGGATACCGACGTGTTCGCCGAAGTCGATCCCAACCATAAAGAGCGAATCATCTTAGCGTTCAAGAAGGCGGGCTATGTCGTAGGCTTCATCGGCGATGGAATCAATGACGCCTCAGCACTCCATGCTGCAGACGTCGGAATCTCGGTGAACACTGCAGTAGATGTAGCTAAGGAAGCTGCTGACATCGTGTTACTTGAGAAAGACTTGGGTGTTCTAGTGCAGGGTGTGCAAGATGGTCGAAAAACTTTCGCGAACACTATCAAGTACGTGTTCATGGCTGCGAGTTCCAATTTCGGAAACATGTTCAGCATGGCGGGAGCTTCACTCCTCTTACCATTCCTACCCTTGCTGCCCACGCAAGTTCTGCTTACAAATCTCATGACCGACTTCCCTGAAATGACCATACCCACGGACAGCGTTGACAGCGACATGGTGCAGAAACCCAGACGCTGGAACATAAAATTCATCCGGAACTTCATGATGATTTTCGGACCTCTTAGCTCCATCTTCGACTACTTAACATTCGGCGTACTTCTCTTCATTTTGCATGCAACAACGGATCAGTTCAGAACAGGTTGGTTCATTGAATCAGTGGTCTCTGCGAGTCTGATTGTGTTAGTAATTCGCACTCAACAACCGTTCTTCAAAAGTAGACCTAGCAAATATCTTCTGCTTGCGACACTAGCTACAGTAATTGTAACCGTGCTTCTACCCTTTACGGGCCTAGGAAAGTTGTTTGGATTTGTTCCTATTTCGCCTACTTTCCTTCTCCTCACTGCAGCCATCGTTGGACTATACGTTCTGAGCGCGGAGCTAGCCAAGCGACCCTTCTACAAACGAGAAGGACTCTGAGCTCGATAAAAATACACAACAGACTCTTCGCGGTCCGACTCCTACCAACTGGCGTTCCGGATGAACTGGGTGGTGTGTGAGCGAAAGTTCCACTAGGCGGCGTTTTGGATTGATTGTTCGAGTACTGTCATAAGGCCGGTCTTCCTGCCCAGAGTAAGTTGGATTTCGCCCCTGTAGCTTCTCACCCTAGCGTTCTCGATCTGTACCATATCACCCTGAGAGACCGTGTCGATTTGGCTATTCCATATGGCCAACGGAATCTGTCCCGTCCCATCTGATAGCGTTACATCACAGACCAATAGTGGATTTCCGTCCTTCGAGGTTACAGCCCTAACTTGAGACTTCTTTATCACGTTAGCTTTGAAAGATACGCCACTCAACCCAAGCCGTAGGTTACCAATTGTGCTTACTGTATTTGCGTCCAATTTCTTTGAACTACGCGGTTCGTTAGCATGCAGAAATCCCTCTGGGAGCCTCGCGAGCTTCCGAATTGAGTCATTTTGAAGGTTCGCTTGTGCTAATGGTTTTCCTTTAAGGGAGAACATGTAGGTGGAGGATTGCTCTCCGCGCGAGCGAATTTCGATTCGAATAGTTCCGCATTGCGCGTGGCCTCTCTGTCGTGTAGCTAGCAAAGACGCATGAAGGTTATTTGTGGTTAGGTTATGCTTCCTTGCGAGTTGGATTAGGTAGCTGAGATCCCTGTCTTGGATGTGCCCTCTCGGTCCCGGTGGGTATTGTAGTGCGGCTATGATGGTTCAACTATGATGTGATAAGGCTTCATCTGTAATAAAGCTCCTGTATTGCTCACAAGGACGACCAACTTGCCTCAGGCCCAGTGACGATTGGCATAGGAGAGAACATTGATAGTCGGTACGTGAATGTGAGGGCTAGCGAATTAAGCGCAGATGAGGATTATGGCAAGCTCGGTTGGAGAGAAGAATTCGTTCGGAAACCGGACGTTCTAGCCTTAAGAGAAAGCAGTTGAACCCTACTTAACGTATTTCTGTGGATGCTTCTCGAATTGTTGCTTACACGCGACCGAACAGAAATAGAATTTCCTGCCGTCGTACGCACTCGTGTACTTTGCGGCGTTCTCGGCAACATTCATTTTGCAGATTGGATCTACCGCCACCAAACTCACTTCTCCTTCATAGTTCAGGCTCTTCTCCCTAAGAATTTGCCTACAACTTTAACTTGGCATCAGTCCAACCTCTTCGCGAGGAGTCCGGACGACGATGCCGGATCATTAAACGAAGAGCTGGATAAGAGAAAATTCGATGGCCAAAGACCCTGTTTGCGGCATGTATGTTGACGACAGGACCGCAACCATTACGCGGACTATTCGAGGGAACAAGTGGTATTTCTGCAGTGAAACATGCGCGATGACATTTGAGAAGCCTGAGGTCGAGTTGAGGCGGCTTAAGTTGTTGGCGGCGGTCGGCGTTCTGCTTGCCGTCCCGATCCTCGTGTTCACTTGGGTGCCGATTATTGGACCAGTTGCGAATAACTACTTGCTCTTCACTCTTGCAACTCCCGTACAATTCATCATAGGTTGGCGGTTCTACAAGGGCGCCTACGACGCTTTTAGGAACCGAATGGGGAACATGGACCTGCTAATCGCTATCGGCACGAGTGCTGCTTGGGCTTACAGTACCGTTGTGACCTTCCTACCCTCATTCTTCCATACCAAAGCTGTCTACTTCGATACCTCTTCGGTGATCATAACTCTAATCCTGCTCGGAAACCTGTTAGAATATCGAACCAAACGAAAAGCTTCAAACGCTGTCCGACAACTCCTTGATCTACAACCTACAATGGCGCACGTGTTACATGACGGAAGCGAGTTTGAAGTTCCGATCGAATCAGTCAAAGTTGATGATATCGTCGTAGTCCGCCCGGGAGAACGGATACCAGTCGATGGAGTCGTTATCGACGGCAATTCAGCCGTAGATCAATCTGCGATCACAGGAGAAAGCATTCCAGTCGAGAAACGCATTGGTGAGCAGGTAATCGGGGCCACAATCAACACCTCGGGCTTCTTGAAGGTTCGTGCCTCGAAGGTCGGAGCCGACACTGTACTTGCGAAGATCGTCCAATTGGTTGAAGAGGCACAGATGGCACGTGCTCCCATCCAGCGGCTAGCTGATACTGTTTCTGCCTACTTCGTTCCGGCGGTAATCTTAGTCGCTGTGGGGGCTGGGCTGGGATGGTACTTCCTTGGTGGGTTGGGGCTGAACTTTGCCATGCTAGTCTTTGTTTCCGTGATCGTCATTGCCTGCCCTTGCGCTCTTGGAATCGCAACACCAGCGGCGATAATGACTGGAACAGCCAAAGGGGCTCAGATGGGGATTCTCATCAAAGGAGGCGAATACCTTGAGACAGCTTACAAAATGACAGCAATCGTATTTGACAAGACCGGCACGTTGACACGCGGAAAACCATCAGTAACAGATGTTATACCATTCGGAAATCACACGAGACAAGAAATCTTGAAGTTAGCGGCGTCAGCTGAAAAGGGTTCAGAACATCCTTTAGGACGGGCAATCCTAGACGCTGCAAGGAACGAGCGCATCGAGACCATTGAAGTTTCCTCGTTCAAGGCAGTTCCAGGCGAAGGAGTTGTCGTTGAGAATAACGGCCAGACGCTGCTGCTGGGAAATCGAAAACTAATGTCACAACACAACGTGGGACTGCAGAAAATTGAAACAGACGTCTCGAAGCTTGAGGAAGAAGGAAAGACCGTTATGATCCTGTCCACGGAAAAGGAGCCGCTAGGGGTCATAGGTCTCGCGGACACGCCTAAGGATGACGCGCGTGAAACAGTAGGAGAGTTACAAAGAATGAAAATCCACGTTATAATGATGACAGGGGACAATGCACGGACTGCGAAAACCGTAGCTGACAGACTTGGAATCGACAGAGTGGTGGCAGATGTTCTCCCGGAACAGAAGGAACAGGTGATCCGCGATATGCAGACGGAGGGTAAGGTTGTTGGGATGGTTGGCGATGGGATCAACGACGCCCCGGCGCTTGCAGCTTCCAATATAGGGATCGCCATTGGGAGTGGAACTGACGTAGCTGTTGAAACAGCGGGTATCGTTTTGATCAGGAACAATTTGACAGATGTGGTTACTGCAATCAAACTGAGCAGGGCAACGGTCAGGAAGATCAAAGAAAACCTATTCTGGGCTTTCTGCTACAACATCGCCCTCATACCAATCGCAGCTGGGCTGCTAGTGCCCTTCCTCGGCCCGGGCTTCTACGATTTCATGCCTTACTTGGCAGCACTCGCCATGGCCACAAGCTCAGCAACGGTAGTAAGCAACTCACTTCTGCTGAGCCGGTTCAAACCTTGACGCTCCCACGGCTGAATAATTGGTGAATAAATGGCGTGAGCTTTCTGCACTCGCTTCGGGTCAAGCCGCTTCAGTCCACCATAGCCTATTTCTGCCGCAGCTTTCGGGAAAATGAGAATGGGCTCTATTTGGGCACCTGTCTGGCGAAGTGGGAATGGACATTGCTAGTGCGTTCTAAGTTGTTTCGGAATTCGCCCCTACGAGAACCAAATATCAATCAGACTCCATAGGGTCCTCGTTTTGGCCGTTCTTTGACCCGTTCGTCGGGTCGGATAAGCTGCTTGGTTGTTGTCAATTCTGGGTTAAGTGCTCGGATAGATTTGACGTGCTGAGTTTAGAGTGCATTTAGCCAACCGGGCTAACACCCTCACAAAACATCGGGTGAGGGAAAAACGATGAAACGCGTTAGGTACGTTCTACCTGCAGTTTTGGTGATTGCGTTGATCGCAGTTGCATTTGCAGTTACAACCTATTCAAGTAACTCGGTTGCGAAGCAAACGCTCTCGAGCCCTTCCTTTGCGATCGGGGTTGCCTCCGCATCCATCAACTATCCTAACCCAATAGGAAGAAACGTGACTGTAACCGGAGTCATGACGGCGTCGGTAGTGGCTCCCGCCTGCGCCTTGGCTAGCCCGCCATGTGCAATAGCTGACAGTTCACTGTACTACGTTACGGTGAACGGATGGAACTACCGGCTCATCTTTTCAAACTCAACCCAACCTCCACTGAACCACGCCACCATTACAGTAACCGGAGCGTACGTCACTCCCTCGACGTACCAATCAAACCTCTGGAACCCTCAAATGCAATTCCACGGCGACATCTACGTCACAAGCTACACCTACGCACCTGTCTCTGACTAGCAACCTCCACAGCAACATCTCCGCCGAAGAACAATTAGACAATACAGGCTAGACCTTAGCCCAGTACCAATCGGACACCGCTCGGCTTGGGACCCGCGGGTCCTATACTGAAAATAACGATTTGGTTTCTACGGGCTTTCAAAGCCGCACTCAAACCCCCCTCTATGAGGGGCTGAAAGTATAATGTAATATTTCCAGTGTGGAATGACATCGTCCCCTAGGATTGAATGAGTTTGAAGGTCGGGGGGAATACGGTGTTAATCACTGGCGGTGCAACTGGTATCGGTTTTGCTTTGGCTGAAGCATTTGTGGAAGCGGGAAGCGACGTCATTCTATGTGGACGCCGCCTGAGCAAGTTGCAACAAGCAAAGACGAAGATTCCCGGAGCGCACATCAGTAAGTGCGATGTGTCAGTGGAGTCGGAGAGGAGAAAACTGGTACGCTGGATTACGGCGAGTTTTCCAAGACTTGACATGCTTGTCAATAACGCTGGAATTCAGCGGCAGGTCGACTTCACTTCGCCCAAGATTGCCAAAAGAGCTCTGCCTGCCGACGATGAACTTGCGATAAACCTTGAAGCAACCATACGCCTGTGTGCACTCTTCGTGCCGAAATTCATGATGAAGAAAAGAGCGGCTATCGTGAACATCTCGTCAGGCCTCGCCTTCGTGCCGATCGCGGAGATGCCGATTTATTGCGCGACAAAAGCGGCAATTCATTCATTCACAATTTCGCTGCGTCACCAACTTAGGGGCACATCGGTAAGAGTATTCGAAGCGATTCCACCCACGACGGACACTGAACTTGATGCAAGCTTCGCCGGGAATCAAGAAGAGGCATATCGCGGAATTAGCCCACAGGAGGTAGCTGCCGCGATCATTGATGGATTAAAGGAGGACAAACAAGAAATAGTAATCGGACAAGCCCAAGGCCTCCAGAAAGCAGCAATGAAGGACCCTCAGCTTATCTTTAAGCAATTGAATAGCTAACAGTCCGTAGTCTGTAGGAAACTTAGAGTACTTCCAAATAACGCTTCTACAACCCACATTATGATGGTACGTGGTCTCGAAGGAAGTTGAGGAGATGCGTGTTGAATACTGTTGGGTTTTCCATATTAGTCATATGCCCTGCTTGGGGTATTATGTGTAGTTCCGAGTTCTGAATCAACGACTGCATTCTGCGAGAATGTTGGGGGGGCGTGATCGTATCCTGTTCACCCACGAGGATAAGCGTCGGAACTTCAATTTTCGGGAGAAATGAAGTCGTATCAGTCCTACCAGCGAGTGCAAGCAACGTGCCACACAGGCCCAGAGCTTGATTTTGCCGAATGATTTTCGCGGCCGTTTCGACGAGATGCTGCTCTTTTAATGAAGTTGGGGAGAGGGCGCCTTTCAGGAAAGTTTCCGAATATGCCTCCACCCCATTCCTCTTGATCGCTCTGATAGAGACACCGCGCGCGAGTTTCGTTTCATTCAGGTCTGCCTCAGATCTAGTATCGCATAGGACTAGCCCGCTGACACGTTGCGTGTTTCGCTCCACTGCACGCAAGGATACGTAACCGCCCATCGAAAGCCCACAAAGAACCGCCTGCTTAATCTTCAGATGGTCCAACAATGCTATGAGGTCGTCAACCAAGAACTCGAGCGTGAACTGCCCGTCACCCACTTCACTTCTACCCTGTCCACGCAGGTCCCACGCAACCACACGGTAGACGTTCTTGAGAGCCTCGATCTGATCGGCCCACATCTCATGACTGAGAGGGAAACCGTGAATCAACACGATCGGGGAACCAGTGGGCTGACCGACATCAACGTAATACAGCATCGTTCCGTTCGTTGAAAGGTACATCTAACAAGCACCCTACTGTTTGGAGTCCAATGTATCCTCTTGAGAACTTCTTAAGAATAACCCAGCAAACAAAACTTATCCACAGGGTTCCTTGAACCATGACGCGATTACTGGCCGAGAAAAACCAACGGGGTTAGTGATGAAGTCTTGAAAAGACGGATTATCTTCGTCGCGTTACTGATCGTTATTCTCGCGGTTTCTGTCTCGGTTGGTTACTATCTGTACGAGCAACCCAGGCCAGTCAAGATTCTGTTTGCAGGTGTGGTCCTAACGGTCGAACTCGCCACGACACCTGAAGAACAACAGATGGGCCTCTCGAATCGGACTTCAATGCCAGCAGACCACGGAATGCTCTTCATATTCAATCAGGAAGCTCGGTGGGGTTTCTGGATGCATGAGATGAACTTCCCGTTAGATATCATATGGTTTAACGCTAGCAAGCAGGTAGTCTTCATAGAACAGGACCTGCCGCCCTGTACGCCTCAAGCCTGCCCGGTCTTCACGCCACCCGTCAACGCAATGTATGTTCTGGAAGTTAACGCAGGCTTCGTCAAAACAAGCGGCATCTCAATTGGAGACAACTTTACCTTCGTTTAGGCTTAACTTCCCTGGCCCGGAAAAATGTACGCAGTTACCGTAGTAGTCGTGAGCGGAAAACCAACTGCCCGTTGAGAGGGTTGGGAGTTAACCTTCTCAGCGCAATACACCAAACCGTAGCCGGGGTAGTCGATGAATTTCTTTTCTATTCAGGAGTAAAAACACTTCACGATAGTCCTCTCGATCGTTGTTCCCGCTTTCCCAAAGTTTGCATGAAGAATATCGCAGAATTCACCCAACCTCTGCGGGATCTCATCCCTAGCCCTGTAACATTTCCTCTCCAAGTGGTCGTAAATCGCCTCCCTCACATGCCGCCCAAGTAAGTCAACTAATGCTTGATCAATGGCTTCCAAGAGTTTAGGGTTCTTCGCTTTGAATTCGGAGCCTTTTAGACGGAAACAAGCACCCAGTTCAGTATTTGCTGGCTCTGTTTCCACATTGGGTTTAGGGCCTAACATGGGCGTTAGGGGAAGCCTACGCGAGAGAGCTGATTTAAGCGGATTAGCCTATTTTCAAGCCGTAAGCGTGAAATCTCTAAACTAACCGTCCGCTTTCATATAGAACTGCATATAGCGAATATCGAGGTATGAAAGCGCAGTGAATGGCTTGCTGAATCAATATGCTGTTAGACTTGGCAAATTACAGAAGAGGGCTCATGAAAACCAGCTGAATGGCGCAATCCTTGTTCCTGGACCGAACCTGAGGTACTACACGGGAGGAGATTCGCTCCTCTTGGAAAGGCCGTTCTTCATGGTTGTACCAGCCGATGGTGAGCCACACCTCGTAGCGCCCACACTCGAATCCGGCCCATATCTGAGGTCACCCCTGAAGATTATCATCCACAGTTGGACAGACGCCGATGGCCCTTCGAAGTCAATCGAAGAAACAGTCAGTCAACTCAGACTGAATGGCAAATGGGGGGTGGAGGGTAGCACGCCCTACAGCTTCATCGATACACTACTCAAGTTTGCACAACCTCAGTTTGAAAACGCCGAACCTATCCTACAGAACCTTAGATCCGTAAAAGATGCGCAAGAGATAGAGCTACTAACGCGCTCGGCGAAGATCATATCCAAATCCTTCCTAACGATTCCACGCATGCTGAAAGCTGGAATGAGCGAGCTGGAACTCGCGCACAAAGTTGCAGGCGAGATGCATGCGAAGGGCGCCGAATCCACGCCGGAAGTTCTAGTTCAGTCTGGACCGATGGCTGCTGATGGGCATCATTTGTCATCGAAGAGAAAGCTGAGGCGAAAGGAGAGCATAGTTGTCGATGCAACCTGCACCTATGGCGGCTATGTCTCTGACATAACGCGAACGTTCATGATAGGTAGGGATCCGGGCTTTGAACGGCTCTACGAAAGTGTACTTGAAGCCCAAGTTGAAGCCATTGAAGCCTCCCGCGCGGGTGCAACGACGGGCTCGATCGACGGCGCGGCTAGAGGTTGCCTTCGCAAGAAAGGCCTCGACAAGTATTTTGTTCATCGAACCGGTCATGGTTTAGGCTTGGAAGTTCACGAGGAACCATACATAGTCCCGGACGGATTGGAGATCATTCGATCAGCGATGGCGTTCACGATTGAACCCGGAGCCTACATGCAAGGGAAGACTGGAATCAGAATTGAGGACGACCTAGTATCCACGGAGCTAGGAAGCAAGGTGTTGACAAAGGCAGTTCCAAAGGAATTGGGTTGGTGGAAGTGAACACAACGTGACAGGGAAGATGGGCGAGTACCATCGGTGGGTTGAGGAAAGGATACAACTGAGGCATTCCGGCCTTCCGCAGGCTAGGGCCATTGAGTCTTCGTGGAGAACCGTCTCCGCGGCTTGAATCAATCCCCGCATCAAGTAGAGCCTCCCTATTATGTTCAAGTTTCCAATACAATCTGCTAATATGATTCAGAATTGAATGCAAAATATCGCCCTATTTTTCGATGGCTGTGTTCAATTCCCGCAAAGGGGGATCATCTTTTTGCGGGTGGTGGTGTCGAACCTTTATTGCCTCAGAGTGAAGCCGCTCTTATTTGCGCGTGCCCTCATTGGACAACAGTGGCCTAGCATCATTATTGGTTACCCAAGTCGGTTTTGGGGGAACATTGGGATTTCTGCTGGGCTACGGTTTGAAAAAAATAGCTGCACTAATCTTCAAGATCGTGGCACTCATCTCAGGACTGTTTATGCTGGCTCTCACATGGCTGGCGTCGATAGGGGTGATTACCGTCAACTTTAACGCGTTTGCCAATGCCGCAGGCAACACATTCGCCAATTCGCTGACAGCACTCGTCGGCTCTCTGGCATTTATCGCCCAAGTGTTTCCAATGGGTGGGAGTTTCGGGCTAGGCTTCTACGTAGGAGTAAAGAAAGGCTAGCGCAGATTTCGACGCAGAATTAGTCACTTTCTTTCTAGAAGAGAGGATTCCAACAGCAGCAGACGGTGACTCCGAGAGAGTGTGTGCTACGACTGAATGGAGACTTGACGGGAAGAGAATTGTGATCACGGGTGCTAGCAGTGGGTTGGGACTAGCCATGTCTAAAGCCCTCCTAGCGGCCGGAGGAGAAGTTGTAATAACTTCTAAATCCGAAAAGAAACTCAAGGAAGTCTATGAGGGTCTCGAAGTCCAAGGGCGTAAAGCGCACATTCTCGTCATGGACGTGAGAAGTGAAGATTCTGTCAGGTCTGTGGTCTCATGGGTCAGGGAAAACTGGGGAGGCCTAGATATGCTTGTAAATAATGCCGGCATCGGCATGATTACTCTGAACCCGAATTTTCTCACTCAGCCTCTACCTTTTCTTGAAGTGCCGCCTTCAAAATTCAAAGATCTTTTTGACACCAATGTCTTCGGCTATTTTCTAGTTTCCTCAGCGTTTGCAAGACTCTTTCTCGAAGGGACGAAAACGATTGGAGCTAGAAGCCTTGGCAAAATCGTTAACGTCTCGATAAATAGAGAAACGATGACTCGCCGAGGATTTGTACCCTACGGGCCTTCAAGAGCTGCTTCGGAAGCAATGAGTTACATAATGGCTGAAGATCTTAAGCCCTACAAAGTCGCTGTTAACATTCTTCTACCAGGCGGCGCAACCAACACAGGAATGATACCAGTCAGTACTCCAGATGAAATTAAAGGGAGACTGCTTGATCCAAGCGTCATGGCGAGACCGATAACGTTCCTCGCTTCAGATGAGGCAGACGGACTGACAGGTCAACGAATTGTTGCAACTGATTTTGACTCTTGGCTTTCAAAATTCAGGGCCTCAAGACCGAGAGACGTGTAGCAGACACCGTAGTCACATCAATTCTGCAGCAACATTTGCCAGTCCATCGAAACCCCAGATATTCCCTTGCATCTCTTTTCCATAATACAACCAAGACTCATGATGCGCAAGAAATCCACCTCAAGCAGGGGCCCTTTTGTTAAGGTCGTAAACGACAATTAGAATGACGGAGCTGGATTGAAAAGGTCCTACCGTACATCATCAGTAGATAGCGTCTCCCTCCCTCGTTAGAATGCGCATCAGCGTAGCCACACACAAATTTGCTTGTCTAGGCGAAGAACAGAAAACAGAAAAACCAAGGGCTTCGTTATAGATAGCATCAAGGAGACAAGTAAGATGAGCCGCAACCCGCGTGTCGTACTGATCACGGGAGGCACGAAGGGAATCGGTTTGGCCGTAGCGCAAGCCTACGCTCGATTGGGGGACATTGTAGTGATCTCTGGTAGATCTGATAATCTCGCGCTAAGGAAAGCCATTGATTCTCTCAAACTAATACAGCCTAGAGCTACAGGATCCTTGGTGGATGTGAGAGACAGACAGAGTGTCGTCAGTTGGGTCAACGGAATAGTTGAAGAGTTTGGGCGGATCGACGTTGCGATAGCTAATGCAGGCATTATCAGACCATGCTCATTCTTGCAGTTGGAAGAAAGTCAGTGGGATGAAGTGGTTGATACACATCTTAAGGGAACTTTTCTTGTCTTGCAGAGCGTCGCCCGCACAATGATTGAAAGGCATGTGGCTGGAAGTCTGATTACCGTTACCGCGCCTTCAGCGCTGAAAGGAGGAACTGGTGTGACTGATTATGCCAGCGCAAAAGGGGGCATAATATCGCTTACTAGGAATCTGGCTATGGAGCTCGGTCCTTACGAAATACGTGTAAACGCTATCTTACCTGTTGCTGAAACAGATATGACCGAAACTTTAAGGCTCTTTCGCGGGATGGACCAAGATAGCTGGAACAAGCGGTACTCTCCAGGAAGAGCTCTTCAAGCAGACGATATTGTCGGTCCCTTCATCTTTCTGGGATCAGATGCAGCGAGGCACGTGACCGGCCAAATCATTGCTGTTGGTCCTCCACAGGTTATAGCGTAATGCAACTTTTCACCCTAGAAAATCTCATGTCCGAGAAGAACACCAGAAATTTCAGTAACGGATGATGCTGCATGCAACGACGCTATGAAAGCGCTTTATCGTTACTGGTAGCATCTACCTCATACCATAAGGCATAATGGAAAAACCTACACCACTTTACATCCACACCAATCGATGACTCAGCTGGAGCAGCCCTGTCTGAATTAACCGCCCACGATGTATTCCGCTTGCATCCGAAGATTCGGTGGGCAGCCTACTCCACGGAACAAGGTAGAGCCCTCTTCTCCACCATGCGAGCAGAAGTGCCAAGTTATACTCCCGATACAGATGGCCATGCTTTCATGGAACTTGAGGTCTTGTTGATGTGTGAGGTGAGTGATCGTCTCTCTTCCAGTGGAGCCGCAGGGAAACTCGAAAGCATAATCGTGAATTTCACGCATGTTTCCGTTCTGATAGTTGACCATGCGAAAGGGCACCTAGCGCTTTCCGCAGGCAGGGCTGACGCCTTGCGAGTGTTTGAGGAAATCAGCCCACTGATCGAACAGCTGCCTGTCTAGCTTGAAAGTCCCAAGCGCCCTAACCGAAGCACCCACTGTTGGTCAGATCCAGTTCCATAGAACCAGGTCGCGATCGTCGACTACTCATGAGAGGTCATTAAGCTGGAATCAGTCTAACTCCACCACGCGATGCGGCCTTCATCTTTCTCTCTTCATCCTATAGTCTCTGACCTGGACTTCCGACGTTGCATCAAGAACTGAGACAGACCGGACTGAGCCAAGTGAGTTCTGATGGTTTCGCTTGGACTTGGCTTCAATTTCTTTGCTTTGTCCTTGGAGAATAATCCGGCTTTGACGAACTCTTCACCGAATCGCTGAATCTTTGCGCCGCGATCTCTCGTTTCACGATTGGAAAGAATGAGGAGCGTTGAATCATTAAGAAACTGGTATCGGATCACTATCCTTAGTCCAAGAACTCTCAGGAGAAATGTAAGAACGAGATAGGGACGAATAACATAAATCTCTTTACGGACCCATATTTCGGCGGCCAGAAAGCCGGTCAGGCTATCTTTGTGAGGGAAGTGGATTGATGAGTCTAATATCGTTACTAGGCGAAATCATTGCAGACATCATACTCGTCGCCCCATTTCTGTGGCTTGTGGGTCGAGCGATGGTCGGCAAGGAGAATGCGAAGTTCACGGACGCACTCTGGATAGTAGTGCTTGGAGCTATCATAAACGCAGTATTGAGCATGTTCGTCTCTGGCCTGTTGGGGTTACTGGTAACGCTGATCGTTTGGGTGTGGTTGATCAAACATTTCTTCAAAACCGGATGGAGCAAAGCCGCACTAGTTGGCATCATAGCGTTGATTGCTCTCGTAATAGTGACCGCTGCGCTCGCACTCCTACTGGGGCTAGCTATCGTAGCACTATTCTGATCCGAAACCTATAGAGCACACTGATCGCACAACCCTTTTGCTTTTGAGAAACAGTTGCAGGGGAGCCACCCGGCTGTCGATCAGAACTATCTTGAGTCATTGGGACGAAACTTCAGACATCAATTGAAGTTCTCCGAAGTTAGAGGTGTGTTGGCGGGCGACTTGGAGAACGCAATAGACAATCTCTATAACAGATATGTCAGCGTCGCACATAGCAACCAGGAAGTCAGTAAGCCACTGTACGTAACGTATTGCCACCTGTACGTAAGGGAGATAAGTTTGGGATGAATCCCACGTCGATTCCATAACATAAATCATAGGAAATCTTGGAGCCGGGGATAGGAATTGGACTACAATTCCGGTTCGGGCGGGCTCTACAAGCGTGAGTTCACTCGCAGTTTTTTCCATACAGAAGGGCAAATGCAGGGCGATCGTGCGCGAAACTAATTCTACTCTTTCCTCTTCGACAATGTAACGGCCATGACACGAGCTTGGTCGCACGCATCTTCGCAACGGTCCGCAGTATTCTCGACAGCTTCCAAGAATTGGCTGAGCAGAATAATCGAACCCACATGTACCGCATCTGTCTCGATATCTTTGAGGATACCCCGTGCTTTCTGGTGTAGGCCGTCAACTTTCTCCTCCAACCTTTCGACTTGGTCGGCCGCTTTCAGGGATGCGTTAAGATTACCGTCCATAAGTTTCTGCACAGTGTCTGTAACGTGTATTGTGGCTTCGCTTGTTGTGGAACACATTTCCACCAAAACGTCTTGAATTGGCTTGGGCATTTTGGAGAGGTCGAACATGACGAGTATGCGGCCTGCTTCGTGTGACCAGTCGGTTATCCAATCAAGCTGTCGGCCCAGACGCATCAGGTTGACACGATCATCGGAAGGCAACTCTCCACGTGCAAGTTCCTCTATAATCCGGCTCCGTAAGACATCTGCTTCATGCTCCTTCTGCTCAAGCAAGTGGAAGTTCTTCTCTAACTCCTCCTTCCCACCATTGATGGCATCCTGGATACATTTTCCCAGTAATTCAACGGTAACTGTAGTCGTTCTCGAATGCTCAAGGACTAAGCTCATTGCCTTTACGGTTCGACGCGCCAACAGCCAACTCTCTAGTGACATCTCATAACACCTCAATCATCATGATGCAATGAACTACTACTCTAGGCTGATCTCTTTCTCCAATCCTTCTGTGGGATAGTCGAATAAGAGCATATGCACATCATCAAAGTATGCCCTAACGCTTTCACCCACTCTGAATCCAGTACTGTATTCCGCAGTGGACACTTCAGCAATGATTTCAATTCCCCCTTCAACCTCGACAACGTAACGGTTCATGTTACCCAAGAAAGTGACCTGCTTGATTAGCCCCTTCCATCCCAGCACAGTTGGTGTTGTCAATGGGACGAATTCAGGGCGAATCGATACGATCACCCTCTGGCCAACTTTTTTCCCAAATCCCGAAACTCTGATTCTGTGGCCTTTGATGTCCACCGTGCACTGCGAGCCGCCCGTTTCCAACACTTTTCCTTCTAGAAGATTAGTTTCGCCAACGAAATTCGCTGTAAACAGGTTCCTCGGTGAAGCGTAAACTTCGGATGGTCTACCGACCTCCACAATTCGGCCACTTTTCATTACAACCACACTGTCCGCAACAGACAATGCTTCCTCTTGGTCGTGTGTCACATGGATTACTGTCAGGCCGAGGTCCGAGGCTAGCTTTCGCAGCTCATATCGTAATTCCGCCCTAACGATAGCGTCCAAGGCTCCCAGTGGTTCATCTAGCAGGAAAAGGTGGGATCCGGTTGCAATGGCTCGGCCTACTGCTAGCTTCTGTTGCGCGCCGCCACTCAGCTCCCTTGGATAGGCCTTCGAGCGGTCTCGCATGTTAATGAGGTCTAACATTTCATTTGTAACGGTTGTTATTTCAGTTGATTCTGCATCTTTAACCGCGAGCCCGTAGGATATGTTATCCCTGACTGACATATGTGGAAAGAGGGCAATATCCTGGAACACGTAGCCAATCCCCCTATCTTCGATTGGGGTTTGTTCAACGGACTCCCCGTCGATGAGAATTTGGCCACTGTCTGGTTTGTTGATGCCTGCGATGCACCGGATCAGTGTACTTTTGCCGCAACCGCTAGGGCCGAGTATGCATACGTACTCTTTGTTTTCAATGTGGAGTGAGACGTCGGCTAACGCTTGAATGTTTCCGTAGGTTTTCGATACTCCAATTAAGTCTAGCTTTGGCATGTTATGCTACATCCAACTCCTTCCTCAAGCCCTCCGCTGGATACTCGAAGACTAGAGCATCGCTCTCAAGAAAACCTACTAACACTTCCTCGCCTATCTTGAACGCGTCGTCCTCGCTTTCAGCGAACCGACGTGAGGCAATTATGTCACCGTTCGGAATGCGAATCAAGTACTCCTTGGAATTTCCAAGGAATCTGACGCCGCGAATCTCGCCTTTGAAGACGTTTTCCATTTCAAGCCGGTCGCGGGATATTCGAATGCGTTCCTTTCTCAAAGCTAGGATAACTGGCGCGGTGAGTGTCAAGTTTTTTGAAGGTGCTTGGATTGTGAGACCGCCCCTTAAGCTAATCAACGCGGTCTCTCCCACCGCGGTGTCTACTAACCCTTCCAGGAAGCTTGCCCCTCCGATCATGTTGGCCACGAAGATGCTCGCAGGCCTCCTGTAGACCCTGCGTTGTGGCCCGTAATCTTGGAGTCTTCCGTTTCTCAGAATCATGATTTCGTCACCAACGCTCATGGCCTCATCTTGGTCATGGGTCACATGTATGGCTGTGAAACCCGACTGTTTCACAAGGTCTCGAAGCCTGTGGCGAAGGTCTAGTCTTAGTCGCGCATCCAGTGCTCCGAGAGGTTCGTCGAGAAGCAGTAAGCCTGCTCCTGATGCTAACCCTCTTGCCAAGGCGACCCGTTGCTGCATCCCACCGCTAAGTTCGTTCGGTAACGCTTGGGCACGCCACGACAGTCTCACCAAATCCAATGCCGCAGAAGCAGTCTCTAGCGCAACGGAAGCAGGTTTACCTTTAGCTAATGGACCGAAGGCTACGTTCTGTAGCACGGTCAGATGGGGAAAGAGAGCGTACTGCTGTGGAACGTAGACCGCGTTTCGATCCTGCGCGTTTACATTGTTGACAGGTTTTCCATCAAAGTAGATCGTGCCTTCGTCAGGTTTTAGGAGACCGGCCAAAAGCTTGAGCAGTGTTGTTTTGCCGCTTCCCGTCGGCCCGAGAACGCACAAGTATTGGCCGTCACTGACGTCAAATGAAACTCCGTCCAAAGCTACAACTTTGCCGAAGTTCTTCGTTACGCCGACAAAGCTCACTCTGGGCATGTTCTACGCAACTTTCCTGACTGAAAGGCGGGTAGCAATCAGCCGAAGCATGACCAATCCCAAAAATGAAGTTGCTACGAGAAAACCGACCCCCAGCGCGCGTTCAGCCGGAGTCACTGCCACTGTTCCCCTAATCCAGCTAACTAGTAGTACGGGTGCGGTTTTGAGGGTTACAGCAACTGCGGACGTAGCACCCGTTTCGTCCACACTCCTAGTGAAGACTAAGATCGCTCCGGATAGCAAAGAATACTTTGTGAGAGGCAGCGTTATTTTCCGAAAGACCCGAAGAGGCTGGGCGCCTAATGTTTTTGCAGCGTCCTCAAGTTCTGGCGCTATTCCCTGAATCGAGGCCGCCATTGTCCGAACGAAGTAGCTGTAGGTTATGGTGATGTGAGCTAACAAGATTACCCAGAATTCTGGCAAAGTGCCCATGTTGCGCCAAAAGAAGTTCAACGAAACTCCAAGCGCAAGAGAAGGCACGATTATGGGGAGGTCAACGAGAGCATCAACAACCTTTGCCATCCTTGTTCCGAACCTTTTCCTTGCAATCAGGATAGCTACTGGCAAACCAGATACGATGTTAACGATTGTCGCTAGAACCGCTATCACATAGGAGAGGAACATACTAGACCAGAAAGCCTTCCAGGGCCCGACTCCGGCAAAGGCCTCAATCGCGGTTCCGCCGGCAACAGCTTCTACTGCTGGTAAAGCTAAGAAAAGGCATGGAAGAAGGACGAATACTAGAAACTCAATCAGGGTAATCGCATTCCTCGTTGCTACAACAGGTGACTTACTTAGCTTTCTTTCAAGGTTAGGCCAAACCCTCAACGGAAGAATCCTGATTCTCGGCGTGATGATTTTAATCAGTCCGAAAACTACGAGCGACGAAACTATCATGAGCAAGCTCGCGATAACAACGGCTGACGTTAAGCCTAATTCACGCGCGTTGTAGATGAACACCGTTCCGTTCTCGAATGCTCCGGCCACAATTATAGTTGCCCCTGTTTCTGAGAGCGAACGCGCTAAAGCCAACAGGAAAGCGGCCAATATACCGGGTCTGAGAATAGGTATCGTCACAGTTCGTACTGCAGTGAAAGCTGAAGCGCCAAGCGTTCGTGCGGCGACCTCGTAGGACTCACGGTAGTTCAGAAACTCGCCCACCATTACGCGCACAATTATTGGAAACGAAAATGCGAAGTGCAGGAGCATAATCAGTATCACTCCAGGACTCACAAGGCTCGTAGCTCCGAATAGTTGTGCGATACCCACCGGGCTACTCCAGAACTCCAGAATTGAGAAACCCAAAGCTACAGTGGGAACTATGAATGGAATATCAGCAAGGCTATCGAGAATTGTTGTCCAATGCCTGTGGCTTCTAACAATAAGCCAAGCCAACGGGATACCGCCTAAAACATCTAGAGTTGAAACGACCAGTCCAATCACGAAGGACCATAGTACGGCTCCTTCCATCCTCTTCGCAACATCGGAGCTCAAAGCCAAACTGGGGAGTGAAAATAGTTGAACAACTATGCCTGCGATCGCGGGGGTTATCACGATTAAAATGAAGAAAATGACCGCAATCGAGTATACTCCCTTCGTGACACCAGTTCTAGCCGAGAAGCGTTCCAAGATGAGAAGAAATCGCGCGGGAACGCCCGTTGAGTTGGCAGCCCTGGGTCTTGTGCCCTGCACCGTTCACTCAACCGAGCCAGCTAGACTTCAGAGCACTTATGAATATGACGCGCTAAACCTAACATTAAAGATGGAAAACTCGGTTGCTAGATTGGATACATGATCCAGAAAAGCCATCAGCTCACGACCCGCGACTTGTGGCGCTCTCGATTCTTGGAGCCTTCGCATCGACATCAACCTCTCAGCTCGGACCAAGCGTCTCCTGGACGGGATAGTGGCTTCAGAATTGGAGGACGACCGACGGAACGATCGTCCCGAACGTAGAGCTTCATTAGCTTTGAGACGTCAAGTTTGGACGCGATGCTCTCGCCTCGTCAAGTGCTTTCTGTAGCACACCTCGATAAGCTTGAGAGGCCGGTTCCATTCCTGGTGCAGCCTCAGGCTTCTCAGTTAGAAGTTCCTCTAACTTGGCGATTCGTTGGTCTATTGGAAAGGCCTTAAGCACTTTGATTTGCAGCGCAACGGTTTGGAGCATTACGCTTACGTCACCTTTTGAAGCGGATTCGGCAACACCAAGAAGAAGACTCAATGTTGCCTTGACGCGAGCTAAAGAGAGAGTCTAATTTTCAGAATTGCCGGCTCCAACGGTTTAGTGTGAGTCCATCTCCAACTTGTCTTGTGCCGTTTAGCACTCAGAGCTTGGTGAGTCCCATGAAGAAGAGAGGTTGCTTATCGACGATCGTTATCTTGTGGTCGGGCCTTAATTCGCTGCGGAGGTTGTGCGCTGCGGTGAGGCCGCCGAATCCGGCGCCTAGGAGTAGTATTTGTTTGCCCAAAGCAAGTCTTCGGGCACTAGTATTTCCATACCTTAGAAAACTTACTCGCTCTGAGGCTTATCTCGATCAAGCTAGCGAATGTCGACTACTACGACTGAAACTCTTTTCCCGCATCCTCGTTTCCCGATTTTCTGGCAGAAGATGAAGTTCTCGAGTATCTGGCCGACATTGGTAATGGCCGAAGTATCAAAGGCATCATATTTGCTGTCGAATTTTGCTTTGCATTCCATGCATCTTAACTTTACATGGGCTGTCTGCTGACTCATGCTTGATACTTCGCGGTTAGAAGTCAGGTAATGTGGGTGCAATTGAAAAGCTTTCGGTCGGTTTGCCTGGTTAAGGAGTTAGTCGCGGGGCCCGTAGGGTCAATTGCCAGTCGCTGGGAGGCTCACAAGAAGCTCTCCAACGCGTGCTAATCCGGCCTCCAATTGGTCTTGTGTTCCCCCGTACCCAATCCGTAAGTACCGGTCCATCTGGAATTGGTCGCCTGGAACAATCAGCGTGTTTTGTGACGCGGAGCCAACAGGGGCTTAAGCAGCATTAGTCGGTGTAGAGTTTGACAAAGGGGATTGAGGAAGGAAAATCAATAGCTGCATCCCTTCAACATCGGGTATTCTTCCCTTCAACGGCCCGCGAGAAGTATCCAGCCATCATCGCAATCCACGGAAGAGGAACGAATGAGAACGACCTCGTGCCGCTCGTTCTCTCCCTTTCCCTTCCCAACGTACTGTTAGTATCACCTCGTGCCCCATTCCCATTTCTCTACGGTGGATTCGTCTGGTATGACATTACCCACGACGGTATCCCCGAACCTAACACATTCCGCACCAGCATTGACATGCTTCAAAAATTCGTTGGAGAGGTCAAGCAAGGGTACCCTGTCGATGCGGAACGATTACTCCTATTGGGGTTCAGCCAAGGAACCGCGATGGCGTATGCAACCGCACTCTTAGACCCGACATCGTTCCTAGGTGTTGCAGCGTTAAGCGGCTATATCCCGCATCAGTCAGGTTTACCTTTGAAGCTGACCAATCTGAACGGCTTTCCAGTCTTCATATCTCACGGCAGCGACGACCCCATCATCCCCGCCCGATTAGGGCGAGAGTCTGCCGAACTTCTCAAGCGTGCCGGCGCGACGGTCACCTACCGAGAATATCCGATGGGACACGAAGTAACCGAAGACACAATGCATGACCTAAGCGAGTGGTCACGCAACATCTTCTCGTAGCGATCATGATAGCCGAATCCACTTGGACTTCTCTGAGCCTGTTCTCTGTACCTTCGGCTTCTATGCCGACAAATAACGTAAGGCCTTCTGAAGTCTCTCGCTTGAGCGATGTTCAACGTCCTGCCCCAAACAGGTGAGTTTTGACGGCTGCCAACGCCTGGTTTTGAAGTTCAACCAGGTCTCTTAGAAGTTTTGAGTCTCGCGCGTTATCCGCAGGCTTCTCGCCCTTAGGGACCCTGCGAAAGTTTTCAACGTTTTCCAAACCACTCCTCAGCGGCTGGTGTGGGTTGTGGGCAGTCATTACAGTGGATGGGGGTGTTCTAGAGTGGCTGGAGTTTCTTGTTCCATCTACTGAAACGGGCTCTCCACCGCGCACGGTTAAGGCTGACACGCTGAGACAAACACCCCCAAGCAGGAACTGTAAACACCAAGCCATCTCAACATGAACCGCGAGGGAAGCACTTGCGTGGGCTCGGACATGTGACCACTGAAAGCACTGTCGAGGCCGTACGCTCTCCATGTTGAGATAACCGCCAACCGTAACCAGGCGCGGCTGATAACCCAGTCTTTCAATTAGCTGCTGCTATTCTGTTGAATGGGCCCATGCATCTGTCGCAGGTTCAAAAGAAGCTGCAAACGAGAAGGCATAGAGTCTCGAAAAATGATTCAAAAGATGATAAAGGTGCCCGATATGCTGCAAACTCGATAAGTAGACACCTGAAGATGCTTTGCGAGGTAACACCCCCGCATCGATATTCATCGATTTAACTGTAGCAATATTTTGCATTAACGTATACGATCGACGCCGTCGCCGCACGTCATCATGTCAAAATCACCTATCGGTATCCCCCGGCATAACAGACTGTGAGTTGTCTCAAGTAACTTGGAGGAGGAAGAAATGCTAAAGCCGCATAGAACTCTAGTCTTGGGAACAATGGTACTGATATTTCTACTTCAAATCAGACTCGGGTATGCTGCAGCGCCACCGCCCCCGCAGCCCCTGATACCGCCAGGCTTCGTTGAAGTTACAGGACCACATGGCATAACTCTTCTAGTCGGACTCCTAATTCGTTCTCCAACTGGAGGTTACGAGAGGGAGGTAATCCTTCCCGGCCAGCAGCCCTTCATGGTCAGCACTGATCCTGGAGTAACACCACAGGATATCGCTGATATCTATGGTTAACGACGCGCTACGCTACATTGTGACAACTGAGGACATTGCAACCAGAAAAGAGTGGTATGGGCGTGGTCCAAGCTGAGTCTCGCCCAGTCTACGTCATCGCGGGTTTCATTTCTTTGTGGAGCCAGTCTCTGTTTTCTCCTTCAGAGCGTCTAGGAGGCTTCCGAGTTTTATTAAAACGTAGAAGACGCCTACAGTGATTAGAAGCACTGAGACAGCACTAATGGCTCCGAAGATGAACGATCCACCAAATCCCATCCCTCGCGCAGCGTAGTGGGGAGCAGTGGCATTTTGCAGGACTGTGTCGAGTAAACTCAACTTTTTCACCTCGCTGGAAACTATGCGTCGTAGTTACGATTCCAGTTAATTAGTAGTTGTGGATGAATCATCCACTTAATCTGAAATGCTTCACTCCAATCTAGCTAAGCTCGGTCCGAAAAAAAGCGAACATGACAGTAAAGTTACAATCCGTTAGCATAACATTCTCGAACCTCCCGTCGCAGTCCATATTTAGTTCTCCCACTGCTTCGTGGGACGTGCAGGTCAATATCGGCCCTTCCGCGCAACCGGGGAGTTATGCGATACTGATTGTTGTGAGCAACGGCTCTCTCTCCCACAGCGCTTCCGTGACCGTGGTGTGTCAGTGAGCGTCGACTCTAGTGGAAAGCACGAACAGCCATCTAACGACAATCGTGTTCATGGGTGAGATAGAACTTCCCGGCGACAATGGTTCCGTTTCGGATGTGTTTTGCAACGCAGGATATGATGGGAACCCTGCTACCGGACTGAGGATGTGGTTGCGCAAATGCGCGCAACTGGAAAACTGGACGCGCAAATCGAAAAAAGCTATGTTGTTTCAGGGCTTGCTCGCCTTACGGAATCACCTGCCTATGTGATTCCTTCTCGGTTCACTCTACTGTTTCTACTTCTGCCTTTGTTGATGAAATACCCAGACTTTACTTAATGCAAAATGAACTGATCCACCAATGACACTTGTAAGAACATAGAACGATGTATCGATCAAATTTATCGGATGCCCTCTAACTATCTGAATCAGAATTGGTAAGATACCGTGATAAGTGTAGTAGATAGAACCACTAACCAAAGCACCCGTGATTCCACTAACACCAAACTTCAATGCTTCCACAAGTAATGATTTAACACTCATCAATAGAACTTCCTTTTCCGTGACTCCAAAAACTGAGCTATCCACCCTGATGTGTCAGTGATAAGAATGTTTAGAGTTGAATTGGAGTCGGCGAGGCAACGGTGGATAGGGAACTGCGACGAAAAAGATTATGGATGCACGTTTAGCAAGCCAAGTGTACGGGTCTTCCACTATTATGTTGTCCAGTGCAATATTCGCGCCTTGATCTATCGCAAGCCAAAGCCACTCATAAGCTGATGCTGCAATTAAGAGAAAGAGCCAGCCTTGCACGTACATGTACCAACGAATCTTAGGATGCTCTTCATCATACACATGTAATGAAATGAAAATCAGTAACCCAAGAGCATGTTTCTGTCGCAGAACAGAAAGTCTGTCGAAAAATATGGATTGTTCGAAGGCTTTCTCTTCGACCCACATCTCGGCCTTCGCAAGCTATCGCTTCCGTTCGCTTTGCAGGTCATGATCTGCAAGTCATGACCGAGTACGGGACTAAGGCAAATTCTCTGAGCCTCATTTCTATTGCTCTCATCGCCACGTATGAGTACTCCCAAAATCCAGAACTGACCTGCACTATTCAAAAGCCTCTAACCGTAGAGACGAGATCGTATGAAGAGAATAGTGAAGCATGTGGCTCCGAGAATCACAGAGAAGCGTTGCAAGACGGCTCTCTCCAAGAGTGGGCTAAGTTACGATTACACGGTCAACCCCTACACGGGTTGTCTTCATGCCTGCGTTTACTGCTATGCGAACTTCATGCGTCGCTTCTCAGACCACTTGAAGGATCCTTGGGGTAACTTCGTGGATGTGAAGGTGAACCTGCTCGACGTGTTAGCTAAGGAATTACCAAGACGTTCTGGCGGAAGCGTATGGTTGAGCAGCGTGTGCGACCCGTATCAGCAGGTCGAAGCCAAATACCAGTTAACCCGAGGTGCAATTGAACTCATCTCCCAATACCCCAAGTTCACGATCTCAATCCTGACGAAGAACGCTCTAGTCCTACGTGACCTTGACCTTCTCACACGCATCAGGGACAGAGTTGACGTGGGTTTTACGATAACCACGTTCAGCAACGAAGCGCAACCGATCTTCGAACCCCACGGATCCCCGGTTAAAGATAGGATAGAGGCCATTAGGCGCCTAAATGAAGCAGGGTTGCAGACATGGGTGTTCATCGCGCCAATGCTGCCCCACGTGACTGAGATCGAGCTTGAAGATGGGCTCCGCCGGTTGAGCGAGGCTGGGGTGAAGAGGTTGATGTCAGATCGATACAATGCCCGAGGATCGGTAATCAACCAAACTCTAAGAGCATACGAGGCTTGGAACCCTACCTGCGATCTCGAACACATCCGTCAGCTCCTTTGGGCTAGAGATGAATATTATCGCCAACTTGATGCAAAGATCTCCGATCTATGGAAGCAAACGACTCCTGACGCAACGTATGAAAGAGATCTCGACTGGTATCTCCACAAGAGAGACACAATGAACCCATAGAAAGGGAAGGAGTTTTGGAGGCTATTCCCTTGATTGTCCTCTCGGCTGCGTAGATATCCTGCATGCTCAATGGAACTGCCAATTAGCTAAGCACCTCTTCAACTCTTCTGCTACTTTCGTCCTAATTGCGTATTTCAGATATTACGGGGCGCATGCGATTGAAGGCCCGATAATATCGTCGACTCTGTCCTGAAATATGCGCACAGAACAACTCCGCTGGAAATTTAAGGTCTCAACTTTTATGTCAGGCAATGACTTGCCCCGCTATTCACGGACTCCTCGCATAGTTATGTTCATAGGCGTTTTCATTGTGTCTGTGCGTGCACCATTAGACCCACCACCACCTACGCTACCTAGCCAAAATGAAATAATCACACTAAATCCACAGTGATCCTTTTCAGGCACCGAAGCAGGTAATGAAATATTACTTGCTTGCATTACCTGGCAAGCGACGATGCCTCGCTACAGGAGGAAGCGAAACGGTGGCAACGCGGCTATCACGGACTTGTTAGCGTGTGGGAACTGGCGCGGAGGAGGATCTGATGGCGATAAGAATAGTGTATTTTGAGAAGGCGATTGCGGACAGCATACTGACCGCGGCGATGAGCGTGTACCCGCGCGAGACGATCCTTCTGCTTCAGGGAAAGAAGAGCGGCGACGAAATCCGCCTGAACAGCATCCTTATCCCGCCACTAGCCACCTACGGTCGAGGATTCAGCGTATACCTTGGCACAATGCTTCCCTGGGACCTGACAATCATGGGCGCCGCCCACTCCCACCCATCAGGAAACCCGCACCCCTCCACCCACGACCTCAACCACTTTCGTGGACGAATAATGGTTATCGCGGCATATCCTTACAATGATTATACGAATCTGGCGGTCTACGATCGCGAAGGCAGCACGATCCCGCACGAAATAGTTCCCGACGAAACACCGCAACAGTTGTAGACAGCTTACTGCGCGCGCAGAACCTCAATGAACCGTCCTTTCGCCTCGGAACGAAACTTCGGAACACATACACGGATTTGGAAGACCAACAATCGCACCTAACATGACGCTAGGCGTGTGTGACATCAACGGTGCGACCGGCAGAATTTGAACGGTCGGTGGTTGTGAGAAACAGTTTCATAGAGACGTCTTGTCTGGCATATACGTCCAGTAATGATGCGACAGGAAGTTACATATGCCAGATATAGCGGTAGCAACCCAACTTGAGTACATATACCAAACGTGCCCATAGGTCGTTAGTGAGTAGATTACAACGGTCGAGATGACCAGGCCAATTCCCCAGACCGTCCAATGTATCACAAATTGTTGTCCGAATCTGTAAGCAGCCCTTCCTTTATCAAGTGTGAACGCCCAATATTTGTACCCTAGAAAAGCGAACAATTGCCCTAGAATTACGGCGGCCCAATTGGAGTACAGATACCAAATGTGCCCGTACTCAGTTAGGGTGTATAGTATGGCTGAAGCAAGGATTACATTAGCCGCACCCACCGTACAGAATTTGATTGCCTGTCTCCCAAAACTAGCCCATAACTTCTCAATCAAATTCGAGCGCTTCTAGAATTGGTCGGATTATTTCATGCTTGGCTACTGGGGCAACGTGATGAAGGTTGCATTTGAGGTTATTCCAACCAGAAAAAAGGGGTATGGGCGTGGTCCAAGCGCTAAGTCTCGCCCAGTCTACGTCACCGCGGGTTTCATTTCTTTGCGGAACCAGTCTCTGTTTTCTCCTTCAGAGCGTCTAGGAGGCTTCCGAGTTTTATTAAAACGTAGAAGACGCCTACAGTGATTAGAAGGACTGAGACAGCACTGATGGCTCCGAAGATGAATGATCCACCAAATCCCATGCCGCGCGCAGGGTAGTTATGAGCGGTCTGCAGGACTGTGTCGAGTAAACTCAACTTTTTCACCTCGCTGGAAACTATGCGTCGTAGTTACGATTCCAGTTAATTAGTAGTTGTGGACGAATCATCCACACATTCTGAAATGCTTCACTCCAACCTAGCTAAGCTCGGTCCGAAAAAAAGCGAACATGACAGTAAAGTTACAATCCGTTAGCATAACATCCAACCATTGCCTCCGCCATTATAGGCCACACACCAAGAATCAGTGTTCCTTGTGTAGCTAAAGTGAGGCAAAACCAAGCAATCGATTCTCCGATTGTTTGAATAGTCTCGGCCAGCGCAGTTGCTGTCTTGTTTTTGGCCTGCTCAGCCGCAATCTGCTGACCAATCGGCTCTCTTGGGGTCCAAAGTAGCAATCGTTTCTTGAATTCGATGTTGTGGGGTAGAACTCCTCTACTTGATTTTCTGACCAAATCGTTCGTTGACCCAGACCCGTATCGGTTCGAGTTGTTTCCTCATTCGCGTTTTTTCTTGCTCTGATCTTCTGCCCGGCGGGGGACCTGCCGGAACGAAGTAGATATCCATGGGACTGCCGCTGGGCTGATCGACGAACTTGATTTCCACATTCATGTCGCACTCTACGTCTTCTGGCTCAATGCCCACTACGCGGCCTGCAATCATAGTGTTCGCCCCTTCAACTCTGACATAAGCCAATATGAAGGGCAGATCCGCCAGAAATGCTTCGCCTGCGAAGCCAAGGACTGTGAAGCAGTGAAGCGTGCCACGCATTGGCATCTCCACCCACTGGGTTTCAGTAAGACGGCACTTGTTCCTCCAGCAGTGCGCTCTGGGCGGGCAGAATACGTCTCCGCACTTCGGGCACTTCGTCCCATACAGCTTCTTTTCGAGTAGTCCCTCAAAGAATTTTGAGACCAGTCCGTAACTGTGCTCGTACATCACGTCCCATGGTCGCTTGATGAGCATGTACCTTGCTCTTTCGAGCTTGTCTGGTCTATGGCCTTTGTCCCCTTCGATGATTTTGTAGCCGACCACGTTCCACTTGCCAAGACGGCCCCATTCGTTCCATTTCTCGTCAGGTTTCTTCTCTTTTAGAACTTTGTCAGACTGCAATCTCGTCTCACCTCTCCATAATCATGACTGAGATCGCGGTTCCGGTCCCTGCGTGGCTATGATTGAGTCCAACTTGCGCGCCTTTCACTTGGGTGGCATCGCTCTTGTGTTTCTTCCCAATCTCTTGTCTTAGTTGCCAGAAGAGTTCCACGGTTTGGCCGATTGCTGTGGAACCAACCGGGTGGCCGAATCCTTCCAGACCCCCGCTAACGTTCACCGGTATCTCACCGTCCACGTATGTCTGTCCTTCCCTGATGAGCGTCTTGCCTTCCCCTCTTTTGCAGAAGTCTAGGTCCTCGTAGGTTTGGAGTTCGCTCGAATCGTAGGCGTCGTGTATCTCTACTACATCGATCTCCTTGAGAGGCTTCTTGATCCCCGCCATCTTGTATGCGGTTCTAGCTGCGAATTTGCAGGCTCCGAAGTTGGTCATCTCAGGGTAGGGCTCTCTGGGTTTTAGGGCGTGCTTCGGGTAGGATCGTGCCTCACTAGGGAACCTGCCGTGAAAGCCAGGGTTGTCAGGTCGGTCCCCAGGCCTCATCATGTCGCTTCCTAGACCGAGGCCTGTTACCCAGACAGGTGTGTCAGTAATCTTCTTCGCCATTTTCTGAGAGGCAAGCACAATTACGCTTGCTCCTTCGCTGAGAAGGCAACAGTCAAGCACCTTCAGGGGCCATGCGATCAGACGTGATGATAGGACATCATCGACAGTGATCTTCTTTCCTTCACATTCAATGGGCCACTGTGCGTACGGGTTGTCGAGGCTGTAGTTACGATTCTTCACAGCAATCATTGCAAGATCCTCCTCTGTCTCACCGTAGAGGTACATGTGACGCGCTTCCATTGCCGCGTAGTACCCAGTATAGTAACCGCCAACGGGAAAATCAAAATCGGTGTCGCTCGCCAGCGCTATGAACTCATTCGCTTTCGCCGACGGTACCTCTCCTTGCTTCTCGAAACCGCTCACCAAGCACACTTCGGAGAGTCCAGATGCCACAATCGCCCAGGCGGTTCTAATTGCGGTGCCAGGTCCTGCCCCTCCGTTTTCAACCCTGAAAACAGGTTTTGGTGTCAACCCAAGATAGTCATGCGGAATCCATGAGAACGCAAGTTGTTGTTCGAAGTGATCGCTGAAGTAGGAACAGACATGGTTGTCAATGTCGCCAATCGACAGATTCGGGGTATCCTCAAGAGCCTCCTTCATGGCTTGGGCAACCATCTCCTCCTGAGTTTCATGTCTAGGCTTCTGATACCTAGAGATCCCACCTGCAACTACAGCTACTCTTCTCAAGAAACTTCACTACGGTGGTGAACATGTTGTGCAATAAAACATTTGGTCCCTCCACTCCTCCAAGTGTGCTCCTCCCTTATACCGAACGGTCTAAGCACACCCATGTGAATATAGCTTCTTGATTGACGTTTACGCAAACAGTTTTCGATCAGCCATCTCCAAAAGGGAAAAGCTTCCGCCAAGTAGTTTTTACATATGACTGGAACATTTCATAAGCCGATATTCAGGTTCGGAGGCAAGTAAAACGAGCAAGATTCGAGTGGCGATCGTAGGTGTTGGCAATTGTGCCTCATCGCTAGTTCAAGGGGTGGAGTTCTACAAGAACGCGAAAGAGAACGAGTTCATCCCCGGATTGATGCATGTGAAATTGGGAGGTTACCACATTCGAGACGTAACATTCACTGCGGCTTTCGACATAGACAAGAACAAGGTTGGGAAGGACTTAGGTGAGGCAATCTACGCGAAACCAAATAACACGATAAAGTTCGCGGACGTACCAAGGCTTGGCGTCCAGGTTCAAAGGGGCATGACCCACGACGGGCTCGGCAAATACTTGAGCCAAGTAATCGAAAAACACCCATCCCACACTGTGGACGTAAGCCACATTTTGAAAGAGACCAAAACAGACATTGTCCTCAACTATCTACCCGTCGGTAGCGAGTTCGCAACTAAATGGTACATTGAGCAAGCACTCGACGCCCACTGCGCAGTAGTCAACTGCATCCCAGTATTCATCGCCAGAGAAAAACGATGGCAACAGATCTTCGAAAAACGCGGCCTACCAGTGATCGGAGACGACATCAAATCTCAGGTTGGGGCAACAATCGTTCACAGAGTATTAACACAACTGTTCAAGGACCGAGGAGTCAAGCTAGAGCGAACCGTTCAACTGAATGTTGGCGGCAACACAGATTTCTTGAACATGCTTGAACGTGAGAGGTTAGAGAGCAAGAAAATCTCAAAGACCGGCGCGGTAACTTCCGTCCTTGACTATAAACTGCCGCCTGAAAACGTCCACATAGGCCCAAGCGACTACGTACCTTGGCTTCTCGACCGCAAATGGGCCTACATCCGACTCGAGGGAACAACATTCGGTAACGTTCCACTAAACCTTGAACTGAAACTCGAAGTATGGGATTCACCAAACAGCGCAGGCGTAGTTATCGACGCGATAAGGTGTGCAAAACTCGCATTGGACAGGGGCCTAAGCGGCGCATTGAAAGCACCATCAGCTTACTTCATGAAGTCTCCACCCGAACAATATCCTGACGATGTGGCTAGGCGAATGTTGGAAGACTTCATTCAGGGAAGCGGACGGAGAGAAACAACCCACTGAAAATGAACAACCACGCAGCGTCCCGGATGCAGTGAGATTATCTTCATGAAGTTCTGCAGCGTCCTGCATCGCCTTCCAAACGAGGGCTTCAAGGTCGTCTCGGCGCTTGTCGCTAGGCAACCCGGAAGCAATCGGGATGCCTGTGGCTAAGCCGACGTACTCTTTCACATGACGGGTCAACTGGGACACACTTGCGGCGAACTGTGTTCCAGTTCGTTCCCTTGTTTTCTGGGCCAAGTATGGTGCGACCACCTCTCCACGTAGGTATTCGGAAAGGGTCCGGTGTGCTTCCCGGGGCAAGTATGGTGACTAGAAAGTATTCTTGTTCAAGCCTGAAAGTGAGGTAACGAAATATCACTCACAAGCCGGGTCCAAGCTGGACCCCCCTATAGGGGGGCACCCTCACTGGGTTCAACCAAGTCATGTCACCTTGTAATTCATGATGATGAGTTGGGGGAAGCTGGGGCGTTTCTGGCCGTGCGGGATCTTGTAAGCGTTCAAGGCCGTGGAGACACGTTTGCGTCTGTCGCCGGCATACAACTCTCATACCCGCGGGTGGTCGTTGTAGGTTAGCAGCCACTTGCCCTGGGCATGGTGAAACAGAGAGAACCATTCTAGCCGAGGAGTGTTAATGCTGCGGCCATCGCAGAATGTTCTGCAAGTTCTTGATTGGGCGCACTGACGATCATGATCACGTCGTTGTTCTTTGGAGAAAACGTCTTTCGCAGTTCCGCGAAGAGTAAATCATGGGGTTGCAGGATCCACGAACTTTCAGGTTCTCTCATGGGCATCACTAGCTTTCCGTTCTTGTAGACGAGAGTACATGCACCCGTTGCACCAACCCGAATAGCCGCATCTCTCTGCTCGATGCCTCTGTTGACGAGTTTACCTGATCCTCTAACCAGAACTGCGGCGCTTGCCTTATCCAAAGCCAACTGCCTCGCATTTACCAGCCGAATCTCAGACAACTTCGACCTCAACGACTTGTAGAGCACAGTACCGTGTTGTGTTAGCACACAACCCCCCTTTGCTATGTCGACAAGCTTCGCTTTTGTAAGATGCCTGATGATAGTTCGAACTGCACCTTCACCCACCCCAAGTTTTCTTGACAGCTCGATCCTTCCGATTGGCCCTTGGTCGCCGATATAGAGAATCGCGCGAGAAACATGAACGGCGGTGAAGGCGGGCGCGGGACCAGGGCTCGGCGTCTTCGATACTGAAATGATCGTGTTGAGTATGCTCCGAGATGACAAGGGTCAATCGCCGCCGAAAGGAGTCATCTTTTCTTCTTCGCGGACACCGTATCCTTCGCTGTCTCGCTCATCTTTCTGAACCGTCGTCTAACCTCGTGGAGGGTGGTGTCCTTCTTGCAAAAGGCAATCCGAATCTTTCTCTCTCCCAACGCCTTGTCGTGGTAGAGGGCTTGAGCAGGCAAGACGCCTAATCCAACCTTCTTCAGGAGGAAATCTGCAAAGTGCAGCCCGTCTTTGAACCGCTCGGGAGCATCTACCAGAATGTAATATGCACCCTCTGGCCGATAATATGCAAGTTTTGCATCTTCAAGGATTTCCATCATAATCCTTCGCTTACGGTCGTAGGCTGCAGCCAGCCTCTCGTAGTAATCTGAAGGGAAATTCAAGGCTGTGATAAGGGCCTCCTGCAGAGGGGTGGGAGCGCAAATTGTGAAGTAGTCGTGCACTTTTCGTATTGCGTTGGTGAGGTGTCTTTCGGCTATTGCCCACCCCACTCGCCATCCAGTTACGCTGTACGTCTTCGACGCACCGTTTACGGTCACGGTTTTGTCATGCATGTTTCCCATTGAACCGAGGCTTACGTGTTGTTTGCCATCGTAGAGAATGTGCTCGTATATCTCGTCGGTGACGGCGATGGTTTCTTCATCTTCGCAGAGATCAGCGATTAACTTTAGTTGTCCCGCCTCTAGGACGCGCCCTGTTGGATTATTCGGTGTGTTCAGGAGGAAGAGTTTCGGATGCTTTGTCATAACATTCTTGAGACTCTCTTCATCAAGCTCCAGGCTTCTACCCTTGAAAGGCAGGTATAGCAGCTCACAGCTCGCGAGTATTGCGTCAGGGACGTAGTTCTCGTAGAAAGGATCAGTAACAACAATGCGATCGCCAGGATTCGTCAACCCAAAGATCGCTGACGCTACAGCTTCAGTTGAACCACACGTTACGGTTACATTCTTCTCCGGGTCCGAATCAATCCCGTTATACTCCCTCGCTTTCGCAGAGATCGCCTCCCTCAGCCCTCTGTGACCCCAAGTGACCGAATACTGGTTTGAACCATGCCTAATCGCTTCGACAGCGGCTTCAACCAGCTTCGGGGATGGAATAAAGTCGGGCATTCCTTGGGAGAGGTTGATGGCACCGTACTGTTCGCTAAGCCGTGTCATCTCGCGAATTACTGATTCCGTGAATTGACTGAGCTTCTGGGAAGCCACCAAGGAAATCATCTAAGCTAAAGGACTGCGATGGTAACGTGTCGTCTACGTTTGGTCGCTAGCACTGTTTGCTTTCGTTTGGTGGGTTTAAGTTATCTGGTGTTTGAGTTAGTAATTCGACGTTGGCTTGTGTGGTTTGTCCCGTACTGACCTCACACGCCCAAGCTAGATCGAAAGACAACTAGCAAAACCCGCTAGTGGACTGTGAAGTGCACGCAACCAGACGCATCAGACACGCTGTAGGAACCAGCGGGTTCGGTCACAGTAAAACTATACGAGCCACCGGGACTGGAACCAATGAAGGCGGATGAGCCCGTGCAGGCTGACCCAATATATAGGGTGACAACAGTTCCGCCGGCTGTAGTTCCGCTGATCGTGAACGGTGTCCCTGCTTTGGGGGTTGATGGTGTAATAGTTGGAGTTGCCCATGCCGCGTTCAGGGCAACCGAGAACACTGTTAAGCTTAGCAGGAGTAATAGGGGTCCAATAATATGCTTGCTCCGCAACATGCATCACACCCCATCCAACTTGAATTAAAGAGTAATTAAAGCCCGCTGCCGCGTTCTAATACCTCTCCGACACTAAGCTACGAATTGCCACACCCTTACCCACCAAACGTAGACTTCCGGAGGCGCTGACGGTGAAAGGAATCGTTTGGTTCGCGTGGACGACTCCAACCTGCTACCAAGGGATAATGGCTGCGGGGGTGCTGATTCTTGTTATCTCGCAACTGTTAGCTGCGTGAGGAATAGAATCTCAAATGGATAAACAAACTTTTCTACGAAGCAATGGTCGGGTTTAGTAGTGCAAGCCGCAGTTTTCGCAGTAGAATCGGTTGTATGCTGGTATCTCGGTAAGACGCGAGCCGCAATTTGAGCAAACATACACGTCTCCCAAAATTTCGAACACTGGCGTCTCGTAGACCAATTCAACCTCGTAGTCCACAAACTGCTCTTCTTCAGACAAGAGAGAACGCTCGCAACAGTCTAAGCGTGGCACATTCAAAAGACTTTCTAGATAAGCTCTATGTCCCCATCGGAATCCCCAAAATGGGTGAGGATAGGGTTGAATAGCTAATCTGAACAGTGGATTTTTCTTCAACAAGCACATTAACCCCTTGGTGTATCAGAGTCATAGGGGCCGTAGTCTAGCATGGTTATGATACGCGGCTTGGGCCCGCGTGAGTTGCTCCGAAGCAACCGCGAAGTCGCTGGTTCAAATCCGGCCGGCCCCACCAACTCCATGTAACACTATCGAAGGGTCATAGTGCAGAGCGTAACACGTAAATTTGCCAACTATTGCGTGTAGTTATGAAGACGATGCCCCCCACAGCGCCGACGAGCCCCACAAGTAGCTCAAAGAGCCCAGCGACTCGCTTAGCAGTTCAAACTATCGACGTTACGAAAGTCTATCGAGTCGGCCATACAGACTACCCAGCCCTGAAAGGAATCAACTTGAAGATTGATAGAGGGGAGTTTGTTTCCATAATGGGTCCCTCGGGCAGCGGTAAATCCACACTCCTCAACGTGATTGGGGCGCTCGACCGACCTACGGCTGGGCGGGTGATTATTGACGGAATCGATCTCCGAAAGCTAAGCGAAGACAGCCTATCCCTGCTCAGAAACCGCAAGCTTGGATTCATATACCAATCGTTCAATTTGATTCAACGGCTCACGTCAATAGAAAATGTTGAGATGCCACTCATCTCTCGCGGTATGCCGGAAAAGATTCGAAGGAGCAAATCGTTGAAGATGCTCAGTGCAGTGGGGCTTGGATCAAAGGCGGAGAAGCGACCCGCTGAGCTTAGCGGTGGAGAACAGCAACGAGTCGCAATTGCCAGGGCCTTAGTCACTGCACCCGCCCTCATAATCGCCGACGAACCAACTGGAAACCTGGATTCAAAGACGACTAGTGAGGTGGTTGATCAATTTGTCCAAGTAAACAAGGAATTCGGCACAACCATACTCGTTGTCACTCATAATCCGGATATCGCGGAGAGAACTCATCACGTGATCTCGATTCGAGACGGCCTGGTCGAGAAGGAGCAATACCTTCAAAGGCTAGATTCCTACTCGTCAGGTTGAGAAAGATGTTAGTTAGTGATATGTTCAAGCTGGCGGCCAAAGCGCTGTTGGACCGGAAGGTACGTAGCGTTTTAACGATTCTTGGGATAACCGTAGGCTCGGCGATAATCTTAGCGTTAATTGCAAGTTCAAGTGGGCTTAACGCTGGCATCACGGCTAACATCGCGAAAACCGGAGCGAATATCCTCACCATACGAAATTCGGGAGGTTTCTTTTCGTCTGGGTCGTCGAACACTTACCAGCTTAGTCAAACTGATGTCACCTACCTGAAGGGGATCCCGAACGTTGTTCATGTCTATCCTTACTATTCCTTTGGCGCCACTATCCAGAGCGGCGGCCAAGCGCTTTCAGCCAGTGCAATTGGAATAGATCTTTCCTCTCTGCCGATTTTGTATAACGGGATAGCGGTTGCTGAGGGATCCATTCCTCTTACAGGGGATACTACTTCCGCCGCGATCGGATGGGCGATAGCAAACCCTGTTTCAGGAACGCCGACAGGCCTTCATCAATTGGTTGCAATGTCCCTCACCGGGATCAAGGGCTCCAAGGGAGCGGTCTCCTACGCGGTTCTTGCACAAGCAATCCTTGCCCAATACGGGACAGCCCTCTTCGCGAATATCGATGACACAGTCTTCATGTCATTTCAGGCAGCTACGGTTATTTCCAAGTCGCCTTACTACACTGGAATCTACGTGGTCGTTGACAACGATAATGATGTCGCGAACGTTCAGACTACATTAACAACATATTATGGAACCAACGTTCGCATAATAAGCCCCGGACAGATTCTAAGCTCCCTTCAAGGAGTCACTGGACAACTGACGGTTTTCCTAGGCAGCATTGGAGCAGTGTCGTTGTTCGTTGCAACCGTGGGCATAGTCAACACAATGTATGTTTCTGTAATGGAACGCACGAGAGAAATCGGCATCCTAAAAGCAATAGGATATCGACCAAAGCAAATCATGGGAATGTTCTTGTCAGAAGCCGCGCTGACCGGAGTAGTGGGAGGCATCACTGGACTTATGCTCGGCTACGCACTCTCCTTCCTAATGGGAGGGGAACTCGCCGGTTCAACCATCTCTTTTGGTCGCGGGGGGCCCGGGGCCGGTGGCGGAGCGGCGATTGTGCCAGTCTTCTCTCCAGAACTCATAATCTTCTCACTCACATTCCCAGTCGTTCTGGCCACGGTGGCAGGGCTTTACCCCGCGTGGAGAGCCTCAAGGCTGAACCCAGTGGTTGCACTAAAGTACGAATGAACGCCTAATGCATTCTTCTATCCCACCCTAGCGGTGGGCTCTGACAATTAGCTGTAGGAACACTTAGCCTGTGCTGGACCCAAAGAAAGTGTTGAAGAGGTTACGCAGGAACGCTAAAATCAGTCCAATCGCGCTGACACCCTGAGCTCTCATGAAAGTTTGAGATTGCTTTATCACTTGAACTTGTGCAGTGCCAGTGCCAACAATTGCGCCCGTTGGGCGATTCTCGTCGCTGGCGGACACGCTCACTGTGATCGTGTAGTTTCCCGGTGGGACATTCGGCTTGAAGACGATTAGGACACTGAAGGGCCTTGGAATGTTTGGATCAACCTCTCCCACGAATACGCTGTTCTGAGGGCCAGGAATGATCGAGCTAGATTCAACTGTGACGTTCGCCTCGTAGGATGCGAGGTTTCCGTTGTTCAGTATGTTCCCTGAAATCGTAGTATTTCCTCCCTGAGAAATCTCACTTGGCGTAATAGTAATGCCGTACACGACCAAGTTAATGTAACCCGTCACTGAAACCGCCAAGAGATGTGTCTCCTCCGTGTACGAAACATCTCCCAACTGCTTGTAAGTTCCGGTAACAGTGCCCTGATACACGTTGCCGGCTGCAGAGGATGGCGCGTACACAGGGAACGTGAGAGTAACGCTTTGACCATAATAGATTGTGTCATAATGCCAGTGACCCCCTGTACCAATCATGGATAGAGGGTCCGGTAAGGAAATCTCAATGTCAACATCGTAGATCGCTATGTATCCACTATAGTTGTTTGTCACAGTGACCGTCATTGTATTGTTCAAACCTGCAACCAAGCTTTGTCCAGTGAAAGTAACCGTCAGATGCGCAGATTGTTGGGCGTGGGCCTCAGGCAGTTGCATAAATAACGGCAGCACCAAAACCATGACAATGACGGACAGGATCCGGCGTCTTGTAGACCAGTTCAATCCCTTTATTGCTCCTGAAGAACTCTTATTCTATTCTCGAGTGTTGGATGCTTATCGAACAACCTGAACAATGGGTTCGTGCCAACGGAATCGAACAAGCAGGCCGTTCCAATCGACCTGTGCGCCGCGAAATAATTCTGAGATTCTTGAAGCTTTGAAAGTGCAGATATGAGTGCGCCTCGCTCAGCGAGATCGGCAGCAGTCCTATCCGCAAGGAACTCTCGCGCCCTGTAAACAGCTGGTTCAATTAGATGACTCAACGGATGCGCAAATAACGCAACTCTGGCCGCAGTCGCGAATGACCTCACTGAAAAATCATTATTCTTCACGTGCGACAGTTCGTGTGCAAGACAAGCATCTAACTCTTTGGCGCTTAGTGATTCCAGAAGCCCCACTGAAACTGCCAACACGTATTCCCGCTTCGAACGCGTGATGAACGCGGCTGGGTCCCCCGAATCAATCAAGGTTACCTTTGGCGGAACGACCCCTATAGTCGTTGAAAGCTTTTCCACTGATCTCGTTACTTCCGGTGGCGCGGCCTCAAAATTCATTTCTGGGAATAGCCTCGCCAGCGGAAGGTGGGACTTCCTGAGTTCTAACGACAGGGCAACGCACACTGCCGCGACGGTGCCTACTGCAGCCAAGCCAACGTTCAGTGTGAAGAAGAAGGATAGCAAGTGCCGCACCTCCTCACCCTCTAACAACGAGGGACCGATCAGCTCGATGTGCAACCAACTTGCGATTGACTGCAAGCTCTCGAAGAACATGATCCCTAGGATTGCTAGAAGAGCTATGGACTGGAATCGATACGACCGTTTTACGAAGAAGCCTACGCCCAAAACAGTGATTGAAAGAGTTGAGAGAATTAGCGTCGGTAGCCATAGCTCATGGTGGAGGTTGAGTGGTCCTATCAGAACCCATGCGACAAACATGAGTACTCCAGGAGCCTGTATCACTTGCCTCCCTCGCTCTTCAGCCTATTCAGGTACTTGGATATAATTCTGCGATCCTCCGGTTTGTCCGCCATCTTCTCAGCAAGGTATGCCACCGTCACGTCGTTGAAACCGCGAAGCAGCGCTCTCATCACGTTAGTCACGACAACATGTTTGAACGCGTCCTTGGATAGGCGTGAGGAGTACAGGTAATGGGGGCCACCCTCCTTCACCAGTTTTCGCGAAAGAACACCCTTCCGGTACAACCTGTCCAAGATCGTAGCAACCGTCGTGACTGCGATCGGCCTGTTACGTGAGATCCTCTCATGAAATTCTCTAACGGCGAGAGCCTCGGGCGACTTCCATAATTCCTGGAGCATCACCGCCTCCAGATCACCCAAAGCAAAACGAATATCCTTACTATTTGGGTGAAGAAGTTGCAATTTCAACGGTGACCAATTCTGGACTACTGGCTGTAGTTAGGCTTATATAAATTCGTTTGAGTCTCAACGTATCGTGGTTAGATTGCGATGCCAATAACCCCAATCATAATCCCCCTCATAGTAGCCGGAGTCACGTTAGGATCTCTACTCGCATCTCAGACCCGAAAGATCTCCAAGAAAAAACTCTTAACCGCTTCAATAGTCTCTGGCTTGTTCAACACTGCAAACGCCTACCTCGTGTATACACTAGCTCCACCAACCTTCACTCGTGGAACCTACACTGGCGGCGGAACATTTACTGGTGGCGGAGCATTTACGGGTGGGGGAGGATTCAGAGCCGCCGCGGGAGCGGGTGGAGAGAACTCTTTCCTCCTCTCATCATTCATAACCGGTTTCCTCATCGTTCTCGCAATCGTTGTGGTAGCACTCGCCTATGTTCGATTCAGAGGCGGCAAGTCTGAGGAAGCAATTGAAACAGACCAAACTGAAACAGACCTAACTGAAGCAGACCTGACTGAAGAGAAGAAGTTAGAAGAAACCTAAACTCCACCCTGGCTTTCCTAATGCCCGGCCACCCTAATGGGCGACCAAGAATCAGACAACTCGTCGCCGCACTCCTGCTATTGACCTTGATTCTGACGGAGGTCGCCGCCAACCCAGCATATTCAAGCGGCACTAACACCTCCCCAATCGCCGCATCCCCAGGCAAGTACGACCTGCCACTTGGCAGCGACTTTCCAACATTCAGCTCCGTAAAACTGAGTTACCCGGACAGCGCCATCTTAACAAACAGCACCGGAGACCTTCTCTTCAGCGCGACCCTGAACCCACTCATGCTCAACCCCGTCTCCGCCCAAGTGTCATCTCAAGTTAAGGTGTGGGGATCAGGATTTTCTCCCAACGATAAGACTTGTACGCTGTCAGGGACGCCTGTTTCGTCTGGGTATTCCTGTGCGTTTCTTCAGCCAGGCATTCTGACTGGTTCGTTTAATGTCGCTAGTGTATCTGCTGGGTCGTACATTGTTACTGCAACGGGCGATCAGGAAGGAGATCACTCTTCAGCCTCATTCACTGTCCCCCTCGTCCTCCTCCTCAATCCATCTTCAGGCTCGACTTCAGGCCCGGTCGGGTCGACAGTTCATGTCTCAGGTTCAGGCTTCTCGACAAGCGATACGACCTGTTCAATGTCAGGCAGCGTTGTAGCGTCCCCGACCTGCTCAGTTTCCAGCGGGATCTTAAACGGGATGTTCACAGTTGCTAATGTGGCTGGCATATGCTGTGTCACTGCTGCTGGAACTCCGGCTGGAGACTCAGCGTCAGCTAGCTTCACGGTCGAATCCGAAAGCATCACTCTGAGCCCGTCGTCTGGTGCGGCGATGACACTCGTTAACGTGATCGGTTCAGGTTTCTCACTCAGTGATACGAACTGCGCGTTGATTGGGAGCATTATTGCTGCAGGCACCGGGACCTGCTCCATTAGCGGCGCAGGTAACATAATTGGTAAGTTCACGGTGAGTAGTGTGGCAGCGGGTCTTTACACGATTACTGCGACCGGCACTCCTCCGAGCGGCAGTCCAACCGATTCGGCAACGGCCAACTTTCAGGATACTACCCCTCCTTCACTACCAATCTCGGCACCAGTTTCACTCGACATATACATCCCCCCTGACTTCTCCGGGTTAACAACAAGCAACACCTGGACCAGCTTCACAAACAACTACGACTCACACATCATCCAATTGTCCAGATTGTCGAGTTCCGATGAGATTGGACCCAGTTGGTGGAAAGTTTCCCTTTCGCTATCCGTCACCAATAATCCAAGCGACGTGAATCCTGCAAATCAGACGTTCCTAGTTCCGGGTCAGACGCAATACATCAGGCTCTTTCAAGTAACATCACCAACGACGGCGGGAAGATATTTCTTCAAAGCATTCATAAACGGGATCTCGGTAGGGGCTCAGAATTTTCCGACGATAGTGGTGAAGGCTAGCAGGGATCCCGCATACATCTCCGGGACGCTAAGGGATCTAGGAGATCGCAACGCGACTAGGGCCGGTCAACCAATATTCCTACAAAACGAGACGGGAGCTGAAGTAGTCGCGACGGGATATGATTATCTTGGGAGGCCTGTTTCAGCTCAAGCATTCATCAACTCTACGGCCCATGGTAGGTACACCCTTTTCGGAGTCGCCCCTGGAACCTACAACTTAACCGCATACGCCGCCGGCTACATACCCATCACTATAACCCAGTTCCCATACCCCTACCCATTCCTTCCGTCAGCGATCAAGCCGACCCCGATCACTGTCGCCCCAGCGCAATCGTTAGAGGGAGTAGACATCTACCTATCGGAAAGCGTTAACATTACGGGAACTGTACTGTCAGAAACAGCCGAGGGTACACCTATTCCGTGGGGAACCGTATGCTCCATATCCGAGGGCAGTTCGCCATGCCCATCAACTAAAACAACAGCACCATGCACAACGCCCCGAGCGATCACGGTACAGTTGCTCAATCTTGATGGAACAACGGTTGTTGCTTCAAACCAGCCTCCCTACGGTTTCGTGAAGGCCACAGATCCTTTAGCTACAGAGTATTCCTTCGCAATCCAAAACGAATTATCAAGTTGGGACGGACGAATCCCCCAGAATTATGCAAACTTCACTTCTGGGCTTCCGTCCGGTAACGATTATTTGCTGCGGGCATACGTAAACCCGTACGTTCAGCTTGACGAAGTGCGCGTTCACGTGGCAAATCAGACCACAGAAACTGAAGTGCCCATACCCCTCATTCGGACTGGCATCTTCGATGTGACTGTGCACTTCAAGAAGGGTATGTGTCAGTCTTGCACCTCTACGGGCTCAACACTCATAGACGAACCCGTCGAAGTAAGTGGAACATTGACCGTTTCTGCATACGACATGCAAGGAATCCTTCGGGCGCAGAATACAACGACTGTCTTTGCCGGCAGCAATACTACTTCGATAGAGTTATCAGGGTTTAGCAGCGCTCGGCAACGCGGAACTGCCTCTCTATTCTCACAAAACTACGGTATCCTCCCCGGAACATACTACATTCAAGCCCGTTTTACGGCGGCCCCACCCGTCCTCGGTAACGCGGCTACAACCACTAACGCACCAGTTGCTGGGGCACTGGTGGTGGGCGACTTGTATTACCAGACATGCATCGTTCTAGCGACTATTGGTTTAGGAGAAGGAATCGTCGAACTCAGCTTTCCGTTGTATGAGTCAGGTGGCATCAAGCTCGGTCTATATTCAATCGATTATGAGATCCCACCAATCCCTGAACCCTGGGGCTTTCCTGGAGCAGCAATCGAGATTTCTATTATCCCCACCTTTTCGCTGCAGACTGTCTTCCAAACTAATACGACACAATTAGCGGGGACTGCAAATGACTTACTCACTATCATAGGCCTCCAACCAGGAGGTTATGACGTAGTCATCCGGACCTTAGGGTATACGCAACGGGAAATACTGCATTTGAACGTTGCACTATGTTGGAATGCTGACGCTCCAATTTGGATGATTAAGAATCCCGTCATAGACCTAACGATGGCCTTTAGACAGGAAGGGCTCCTTACATTGATCAACTCCACGCTGCCATTCGCGCAACCAATAAACAATTTGACTGCCACACCAACGCGCATTGAGGTTTTCGATGATCTAGGTAACTTCGTAGCAGCAAATGCCACCTACATACAGAACGGAAACAGTACCGCGAGCTTCATATTGGCTGGGTTCGGCGGGAAGTCTGGTTCATACTTCGGAGACCCGCGGGATGTCTGGTCAGGCTTCTATGATACTACGGATGGGGCTAGTCAAAATTCGGGCGGCTTGTTTCTGTACCCCTGGAACCTCTCGCCTCGCACATTTACGATCAGGATCTGGGTTGACGGGTATTACCTATTACAACTGCTGCGAGTAACGGTTGCGCCGCCACAGAATGTTTCTGTTGTCGCATTCATGGATCGCGCATCGAGAATTTTCGGGACGGTTCTCGGGCCAGACTACTTTGGCATAGCACGCCATCTTTCATGGGCGACGATAACGCTGCAGCCTGATAATAATACGCTTACAACTATCATTGATGTCGAGCCGGAGTTTTACACGACATCTAGTCTCGACGGATTTTTCCAGGTGTGGGTTCCTCAGGGAACGTATGGGATGGGAGTTTCCTTGGAGGGATACCAATCATATTCAGCTCAGCTTGCCGTCCCGCAGGGCTCGGACATGTATATGTATATCTGGTTGGACAACTACCAGCCCTCAAGTCAACTTAGCTCGACCACTACCTCAATCGCTACGAATAGTGTTTTGAGTATGAAACCGCAGGTGCGACAAGCCCCAAAACCCTGGGTTGAGCCTAGTTAAGCCTCAATCCTATTTCTTGACTGGAATTTGAATGCCGCGTCAAGTTCGTCTCCTTATTTCGGTCTTCGTTTCGGGGGGTGTGGTGATGGCGCTTGAACTCTTGGGGAGTAGGCTTCTGGCTCCAGTATTCGGAGATTCGATTTTCGTTTGGGGCAGTTTGATTGGTGTGGTTTTGTCAGCGCTTAGTGCGGGTTACTTTTTGGGTGGGAAGCTCGCCGACATCAAGCCCACATTCAACGTATTATCGATCGTGATCTTCCTTTCGGGGTTAATGGTTCTGTCGCTGCCTGCGGTCGCCCCTCCTCTCTTCGACTTTGCGATAAGGTTGAATCTTGGGGAACGTTATGCGCCGCTGCTCGCCACGACTTTATTGTTGGGGCCGCCGAGCCTTCTTCTGGGTATCGTGTCGCCGTATGCTATTCGTCTTGTAGCTGAGAGCTTTGAGACGCTAGGGAAAGTCTCGGGCAACCTTTACGCTCTCTCGACGCTAGGGAGTATAGTAGGGACGTTTCTGACTGTTTTCATTCTAATTCCGCTTTTTGGGGTGAATAAGATCATTTTTTTGTTGGGGGTTGTGTTGTTGATCGTTGCTTTTCTTGGTTTGAGTTATCGGTTCAAGTTTCTCGTTCTCCTCATTCTAATTACTCTCCCGTTCGCCGCGCCCTACATGGTTAACCGTCAGTTGACAGTTGCGACGTATACGTTGGCGTTGGGTGATACAATCTACGAGACCGACACTCCTTACCATCATTTAGTTGTTGCAGACGCGTATGATCCTTCAACCCAGTCCACGACGCGCTTTCTCATAATGGATGATAATCTGCACAGTGCTATGGACCTGCAGGATCCCAATCGAACCGTCTTTCCATACACCGACTACTTCCACATCGGGCATCTTCTTAACCCGAACGTAACTCGCGTCCTTTTCATCGGGGGCGGCGGTTTCACGGGCCCCAAAGCCTTCCTGAGAGATTATCCAAACGTGACCGTCGACGTCGCTGAGATAGACCCTGAGGTTGTGCGGGTCGCGGAACAGTATTTCGCTGTGAACGCTAGCAATCCGAGGCTTCACATCTACATGGACGACGGTCGAGTATTTCTTCAAGGCACCACGCAAAGATACGATCTCATCGTGCTCGACGCCTATTCCAGGAGTTATGTCCCATTCCATTTAATGACACTGGAATTTTTCAGACTCGTAGATTCCCACCTGACCTCGAATGGTGTCGTGATTTCTAACCTAATTTCGGGAACAACATCCAGCAACGATCAGTTACTCACCGCTGAAACCACAACGATGAGCCAAGTCTTCCCAAACGTCTACACGTTCGCAGTAGAAGGTGCGTCAGACACGGACCCACAAAACGTGATAATCGTCGCCACGCTGTCAGCACATCATTTGGGTGTCACAGGTTTTGAGGAACTCGCCTCGACAAGCACAATTGTGAAGATTCCGGACATGAATGATTACCTGGGCAACTATTTTACACTTAACGGGACCAACGCACCGATACTCACGGACAACTACGCGCCCGTGGATACAATGCTCAGTCCGATTAGTGGGTTACCGCTTACTAACGACCAAACCCTGCTGATAACTGAAGATGAGGCGTTGCGAATCTTGGGAGGGTTCGTAATAGTTGCGGCGGTGGCAGTTATTTTGATGAAAAAGAAGTTTCTGTGAGGGGTTCGGGTTATGGAGCCTCGGGCGGGATTCGATCCCGCGACCTGCCGCTTTCTTGGCTTTTGTTACAAGGCGGCTGCTCTCTGGTCTTATTGATCTGCCAGGCTGAGCCACCGAGGCGCAACGCGAGTATGAACACTCGTGCTTTAAAATTCTCGCGACCCGCCCTAATTATTTCCGCCTGTAACGTTTCGCGGCTGCAAGAAGAGCGGTTATTGCGGGGAGTTCTTCTCCGGCCAAGAGCCAAAGCATCGCGCCTCCAGCTGTGCTCACGTGGGACAGCCTTTCTGAGATGCCGAGGATTCCTGCGTAACCTGCTAAGTGGCCGCCTCCGATAACCGTGAAAGCATCGGTATTCGCCATCGACTCTAGAATGGCCTTAGTTCCGCTCTCGAAACCCTCTTCTTCGAAGACGCCCATTGGTCCCGAAGCCACGATCGTTTTTGAATCGGCAATAATCTCTGAGAATTTTTCGATAGTATCAGATCCAATGTCGAGTGCCCTACCAGCTTTCGTTAATTTGCGAACCGGTGTGTCCAGACGCTCACCATCCCTTGACGTTCCGAAGTCGGTTGGTAACACGATGCGTTTCTTGTACTTTGATAGGATACGGTTGGCTTTGAGCACCTCGTCAGTTACAGTTCCTAATTCTTCCTCGTCTGCCTCCCCAAGTTTGGTGTCGATGGCTTTCAGGAACACTTTGGCTACGTTACCTCCGACTAGGACGCGGTCCGCTTTCCCTGTGGATAGTATGTTTTCGATCACTGGAACTTTATCCTCTACCTTCGCGCCGCCGAGCACGTATGTACTGGGTCGAGCTGGACTGCCCATTAGCTTCTCGATCGCGGAGAGCTCCCTCTCCATCAACTTCCCAGCTGCGGACGGGAGAACGTAGGGAAAACCTACAAGTGAAGCCTGCGATCGATGTGAGGTCGCGAAAGCATCATTCACATAAAGATCGAAGAGCGGCGCTAGACGTTTTACGAGGTTTGTTTTCGCGAGTTTCTCACCCTTATCTTCCAGAATCTCCTCGGCACAAAACCGAACGTTGTCCAACACCACGACCTCGCCTTTCTTCATCTCCCTCACCGCCTTCCGCGCGGCGGGCCCCATTACGTCGTCTATGAAAGTAACTCGTTGAGAACAAACTCTCTGTAGCAGTCCTGCGTGTAATTCGAGGGAAGTAAAATCCCCTCTCCCCGGCCGGCTCTGATGGGAAAGAACGGCGACCCTAGCCTCCGACAAGGCGTCAAGAGTCGGTTTGGCAGCAACGATTCTTCCATCATCGAGAATCTGATTGTTGCTCGGGTCGAAGGGCGCGTTGATGTCTAACCTTAGCAGTACAGCCTTGTCTTGCAGGTCGAAGTCGTCGAGGGTTAGATATTGCAACTCCATGACACGGAAACCCAACCTGAGTCTTCAATCATACTTACTTTTCACTTAATGCCTTTTCGAAGTGTGACATTGATTGATTGGGAACGTTTTTACATAGATTTCTGGTCTTCTGGCGCGGGCCGGGGTGGCTCAGCTGGTAGAGCGCCAGCCAGGCTTAAGGGACGAAACTCATAATCTGGAGAGCCGTGGGCCCAGAAGCCGCGGGTTCGAACCCCGCCCCCGGCACCACCGATACTTTAGGGTGGCAAATAATTCGCTGGAATTTGGCCGATTTGCTGGCTTACTTGCTCTTGTTCCGACCAAGTTATGAGAGGACGCGTCGAATTCGACATTGATTCGGCTGGATGTAGCTTGCGCGTCAGTTCTCTTTGAGATATTTCTAAGATGGGACGCGTAGTAGTACGAGGTAGATTGATTGATGCGAGGTGTGAGACGTCACGGGCTTGCGGACATGGCGGCCGTAGGGTCTCACCCCCGTTGGCACTATTGGTGCAAGAATCTAGCCAAATCGTAGAAAAGTATGAGCTAAAGCAGGAACTTGCGCAAACGGCTAGGTAATTGCTTTCTTATAGAAGAGAAGGTAACTGATAATGACGAAGTCCGCAATGATGGCAACGTGCATAATAGTACAGTAAACGCAAATGGCTTTAATCAGAAACAGCTCGACAAATACGAGGTAGGGAACAATTATAATGCCCAGGAATCTCCATCCAAAGAGTATATTCAAAGAGATTCTAAACCAGCGATCACTTCCAAAAACAATGAGATAGACAAGTAAGAGGTTTATGGCAAAATACGCGACAGCGAATAGCTCAAGAGGAATTCCAAAGACCTGGCCATAACTGCTGCCCAGAACGGTATCGCAGTTCAATACAATTCCGGGACCTCTCTGTAAAGGACAAGCAGGGTACTGTCAAGTTGTTGAAGGATAGATTACGTTATCAACTTTCGAGGCATTTTCTAGGTTGAATTAGGATGGCTTTTCTGGTCTCATCGAGCGAGAAACTGGGCTCTAACATGTTTCTAACGGAAATGATGTGTAAACCTTTGTTTGCTTATCAAATATGTTATAATTAACGGATTAACTAGCGAGTAACGTAACGTTTCACGGTTGATAGCTTACCCTGTAACAATTCGGTTCTGTCAAGTCCCTGTTTGGTCGTTTAGGCTGTCGTTTGGCGACTCAACTAGGGTCGAGTATGTGGTGCAGACCTCTGATTTTGACCGCAATACGGGCAATAGGCATCGCGACTTGAAATTCTGCTCCCGCATTTGGGGCAGGTCTGTGTTGTGAATGATTTCATAAGTCCAGTTTCTGAAAGTGACGGAATCCTGACAGGAAATTCACTGTGGTGGCAGAGTGGGCACTGAACCTTGTCTCCAATCAGAACCATAAGTGCACCGCATTTGCAACAATACTTCACGGATTCAGGTTGCATCAGACATCTGACCGTCAGTCACATTCTTCACTATTTTAGTTATGGCAAGACCCTCAGGTACGAATCAGCCCTCGCCTAGTTCGTGCCTATATTCCTTCATCAAGGCGTTGCGTTCGCGCAGAAGAGCCTCGTGTAACTTCTGGGAACTGGCAAGTAGGTCCTCAAAACGAAACTCTGGGTATTGTCTATCAACAGCAGCCACAGCCATAGGTTGCCATTGATACCAAAGCTTTTCGATGGTAGGGCTAACGAATCTCATTCCAGACCGCATAATATCGTTCATGTCGCCAATTTTCGCAGCGAGCGACTTATCGGCCCACACATGCTTGTGCGGTGATCTTCTGAATTTGGCCCATGAATGCATGTTCTGGAAGTGAAAAATCATGGGCGAATAAAAGTTGTCCAGCTTTTCTTTCAAGTAGCCAATTCTCTGTTCACTCTTGAATTTTCTCTGATTGAAGATGTAAGACAGCCAAGCGCTAACAATGCTTGAAAGAATAGCTCCAATTCCGATTAGACCCAAAAATTCACTAATTGTGTCAACTGGGGGAGCTGGAACTGACAAACAACATCGACAATCACAAGAGACGCGCTCATTCCTCTAAGTCTTGCGCTCCGAGGTAACGCGTTGTTGACATTTGGTCGCCTAGAGCGCACGCAACTATAAGCTAGTTTTTAGCCACTCAAAGAAAACCCACAGTATGACAGGAATGAGAACAGCACCTAGAAGATTGGTTAGCTGATCTTTCTTGGAAGCGTGGCTTCCTATGTACCTGTAAAACTTCACGCTCCATGTGAGTCCGTAAACGGAGTATTTGTAAACGGGAATTGCAGAAATTTCTCCCGTTTTTCGCCAATCATTAACTGACCTCACGAGGGATACCGTATACTTCCACTGTCCAAACCATCCGGCAAAAACGAATAGGACTACTTGAGCAAATGCAGCAATGAGGGGTAGACTTGACATGAGCGACATCTAACCTTAGGTGGATTTAGCGTCTCGCTTGCTGGCATTCTGGATCAACGTTAGCCACTTGTTTTCACCTTGCACATCTATTCCGGCCACTTCTGCCGGAGTTTTTCCGTCTAGTGCCATGTGTGGTCGGACATAGTTGTGGTAAATCTGCATCCCCGTTAGAATTGGGGTATCTTCTTTCTTGAGGTTGCGAGTAACTTTTTCACGGTCACGAATCTCACCGTTCAGGCGTTCCATTTTGTTATTGTTATGTTGACCTTCTAGCGTAATTTGCCGAATGTGAACCGTGCAATCACTAAGCTTGTTAGTTCGAAATTCTTTGAGCCATGCGTCGTGATATGAGCGTAGTCCATCTGTTACGAGGATTTGTGGGTTCTTTCCTGTTCTTTCTTTTGCCATGTGGAATAGATTTCTCGCGTCATGTGTGTCCTTTGTATTGGCAACTTCTTGAGCAATCCAGAATCGTGTTTCGTCGTCCATCATGGCGAAAACATATTTCAGGTTGCCGTGAATCTTCACGTAAAGTTCATCTGCCCGCCAAGTATCGGACACATGTGGAGTAATTTTGTCCAAATACGTCTCCATCAATTCCGTGTATTTCTTAATCCAATTCCAAACAGTCTGATAGCTGACTTCTACACCGATCATTCGGAGTGATCTAGCCGTGTTGCGTAGGCTTTCACCTGAGAAGTAGAGTTGCATAGCCGTCGTGACCGCGTGTGGGTTATGTTTCATCCGCTCGAAACCGCAATTAGTTGTGAAGTCACGACCACAGGCGTTACATTGGAATACCTGAATGTTTCCATACTTGTTGCGTCTTAATCCGTTCTTGACTATTTTGGGGGATTCGCAGTAGAGGCAGACATTGATTGCGACTGGCTGAATGACCACATTCTCCTGAACTTTGTTTCGTAGTTTGAGGCTAAACTCGCAAGCCCAGATGTGCTTGCATTTTACTTCTCGGTAGATGTGGTCGGGGCAACTGCAACGCCAGTCACGAGAACCCTTAACCACTGTGTAGGGGCCGTTTCCTGATTGAGAGTTGACCTGATAGGTTGAATCGTCTAGGCGTTTGATTTGACCTTCGAGTTTCGCTATCTCTTGGCCTCTCATCACACGGCCTTCATCTATTTCCCGTTTAAAGGGCATCCATTACCACCTATTACCCGCTATATCCATACCTACAAACACCCTTATATAGCTTGCGATAGTAGTCTATAACGGGTGTGCGAACATGGCTATGAAGAAAGTGACTGTCGCCATGACAGAAGAAATGTTTCGTGACTTGGAGAAAGAACGGAAAGATAGACGGCTGGCTTCCGTGGCCGAAGTTGCTCGTGTCGTCATTGGTGAGTATTTGGTCAACAAGTCAACCAAGCAAAAGACATGACCAGCCTTAGGTTAAGGAGTGGAAGTTGCGTGCTTGACAATGGAAGGCTAGCTTGAAGTAAACGCGAAACGATAAAGAAAGTGTACGTGCTAAAATGAAGTATAGGCTAAGGGAATACAGTTGGTAAGAGTATGAGGTACAAAGCACATTTTCACATGGCTTCGTTCAAGTCAAAAGAACTCAAACACGATGTGCGGTTGGGTTCAAGGGCATTCATGTTCTACAGTAAAAGAATGCTAGGGGGCTCCACTAAAACTACTAGAAGTTCGAAGCGCACCACGATAGAGAACACTAATTTCGCAATCGCGACCTATCATAATGGGTATGTTCATTTTGATGTTGAAGTTAAATCGGTTTCGGCAAACAAGCTTGCGGTGGCAAACCGCATTCTCAATTCCTTCGCAGAGTTTATGAATCCTCGGCTTAGACATCGGAGCAAGGTATCTGGAACCTTCTCTCTAGAACAGCAATTGGACCCACAAAAAGTCAGTATGGTGAAGTTCTTCAGAACCGAAACACTGTCCAAAATGTCACATGCGACAGGTCTCAAGCTAAAACCTTCTGGGATGTGGTTGACAGAAAGACAGGGGAAAGTGGTAAAGTCGGTCGTGGTCACAGTCTATCGAACTACATGCTTGGTAGAAGGTCAGTTTTACACACCTCTGAGCGACCAAATTCCCAACAACATTTTAGCGAACAACTATAAGATACCCCGTAACATCTTGGATAAGACCTTGTTCGCCGTTAGGATGCTATGAATTTGCCAGGTCGTCCAGTCAAACAGGTATATGTCTTGAGAACTGATGAACAGCACAGCATTGATGACATAATGGGTGGTCAGCGTGAATTCCGAATACAGGAACTTCTGGAAGGACACGAGCAACCAGATGAACCAGAAATTAGCGTGAGTATAACGCTTGACGAGGTTATGGCGAAGCTAGTTAAGATTGAACGTGAAATAAGCCGAATTCAACGAATACAGAGAAACCTATCCAGAACGCGTCACACCACACAGAAAGTGGTAATAATCAAGGAACTCTCACATGATGAAGCTAAGAAAATCGTTGAAGAGTATCTTAGAGTTCATGGCAAAGCAGATACTGAAGAACTCATGGATTTGGGAATAGAACTCAAACTACTCATCGGAATACTAGATGAGTTGAAGGTACAGGGCAGAATTAAGGCAATCGAAGATGCCAGTACCACATAGAGCCGCCGGTGACTGCCTAGAAGGACGCAGAATACTTTGTAGATATGAGAAAATCAAGAATCCTGTAAGGGTAGGCACAGCCGGAAAAGACAACGCACAACGGATCACAATCAAAGGCAAGAAACAACCTGCGTACGCCGTAATTAATCAAATCCTGTACTGGGTGAAATAGCTCATTGCCAATATTCAGGAGTGGCGGAGAATCCATTGAGGCAAAACAAATCCTACTTGTTTTTGAGAGAATGATATCGGACAAAGTTGCTGGTCGAGTAAAGGAATCTGTTGTCGAAGGTAATCCTGCACAAGCCGTGATTAGAACGGTTTGGAAATACGTTGAGCAAAGTAATGTGCCCTCGACACAACCTACTCCTTAACTGCCACAGACGTTGTAATTGGAGACTACTTAGCAAGTAAACATCTGAAGGCTGAGTAACTCGAAACGGATATGGGGAATCAGAGCAGCAATCACTGTATCGATTTTTCTCGTTCTGCTGACTACTGCTCTAATCCTTTTTGAATACATTCCACTGTGGACACCTTTTTCGATTCCATTGAAATTACTCGACCAGAATAGAGATGTCTACATGGAAGCAAACGTTTCAACAACCCAATCAGAACTTGCCGCACAAGTACCCGTTACGGTATATGCAGTTGGAAGTATTGGAACTGCAAGTGCTGGTGGAAGTGGATTGGAAAATGTGAGTGTGTTGAAAAACATAGCAACAGTATGTCTTGCATTTAGTGGTGCCGACACTGTTCTGAACGGCCAAGTAATCGTAAATGCCCCTCGACAACCAACGGATGGTGCGGTCTGCCTCGGCATAACGAACACTCGGCCACGTGAAAGTTACAATTCGAATGAATGGATGACATTTGGTCCGGGTGAATATCTTGCCGCAGGCAGCCAGACTATTGAGTGGTTAAATCCCGGCAAATCCATCCCAAGTATAGTGATAGTCTACTGGGGTGCGACTCTTGTCGATGGAATACTACGAAGAACCAACACCTACAGTGACCCTACACAGACTCTACGCATAGACTCACATTCTTCTCTCGAAAACACCAAAGCGGAAACGGAGCTTCTCCCGGTAACTCTCATCTGGTCAATATTCAGCCTAGTACAATTCTACCTGTTCAAACTGCTCAAGCGGACACAACCGAAATTAAGGAAAAACAGTTAGCACGAAAACGAAGCCAAGACAGAATGCAATGCTAGAGACTAGATAAGCCACAATCAAGTACCAAAATAAGGCTCCGACAATTGGCGATATGCTAAACCCAATCGTCAGAGCTAAACCTGTTCCACCAAGCAAAATCAGAATTCGGCCCAATTCATACCCGTGAAGTCTCCATAGTCGATGAAAATGCCTCGAAAGTTGATAACGTAATCTATCCTTCAACAACTTGACAGTACCACAAGCAGACAGGGACAACTTCAACATATAGTAGATAGTTACCACCATGGAAGAGGCCCAGAGTCCGAATACAGACATAACCACAAGCAGGAGTAGTTTAGGCCAACTTATTCTCATTTTCATCGTTGTCTCCTGTTTGTGCAATCACAGTTGCTGCAAGCCGATTGAAAGCGATATTTGCGAAGGAAGTTATGAATATGTTGGCTATAGCAAGAACGCTACGGGACCGGGAAGAGACCATGCGAATGTATGAAATGCAACAGCACGGACATTCACAGAAGCTGGCAATACCTGGTATAGGTCAGGCAAGCCTGGAAGCAGAAAGGTCATCACACTTCGGACACTGCGACTCATACGCTATAGTCGCCATAGAGGATGGAGAAGTGAAGGCCATGGGGCCTCTGCACAGACCGCATCCATAACTAAGGCTTTCCGGATACGCCACAAATCCAACTCCTCATAGTTTTCATCCACCTTGACATCGAAGAATGCTGTTTCACGAAGTAAATCACCGAACTCTTCGACAGTATGCAAAGTCATGCCGATGATTTTCTAAGCTTGGGTGATGTCATCGATCCTAGGTTTCAAGATGTTGACAATGTCTTCAGTCCTGACTTCCATTAGCTTGTCAATGTCTCCTCCGCCGACTGTGACCGTTTCACTCTTGAGGACTTGCGGGTCTAGGAGAACGCGGCTGATGTTGTTGAAGGGTGAGACACCTCCCGCAGGGTAACCGGAATGCTTCAGAACTTCCTCAGGACTCGCGAGTCGTACATCTTTGACAGCCAGAACGGTCTTGATTTTCTTGTGGCTAACCTTGCTCTGTGCGGGAACGATTGCGAGCAATGAATCGCCGTTCGAGTCCACCATTACAATGGATTTGGCTATCTTCTCCACGCGGACCTTTCTAGCCGCCTGTTCCACCGTCCTCACCGGCTCGTCGAATTCAATGAAGCGGTGCCACACGTTCTTAGATGTGAGAAACAACTTCAGTTTCTCACTGTAGTTCGGCGCGTATTTCACCTCTTCACAGTTCACAAGGGGAAAGAAGGTTGTCTATTACCCAAGGTATCGCAGCGAGAACTGCCGTTGCGCGAGCGTATTTCATTAAGAATCGACGACGATCCAAAGGAAGTCAGTACGATTATGTCCGGTTTAGTTCTTTACGATTTCCATCAGGGAGATTATATGTACCGGTAAATTGGGGTCAGAATCCCCTTCCCTAAACTTTGGGACAATTCTTCTTGTGTAAAGGGAAGATTTCTGAACTGTTCGTTTCAAAACCGCACTTATCGCACACAAATCGTTGTCCTTCCTTCTCGAACCTGGACATCATGGTTAACCAACGCTATCAGTTATTCAAACATGCACTAATACACTAACCTCAAGCCCAATGACGTCAACGCGCGAAAGATCGATCTGGAGTTGTGCGGAAGGGTGCCATCGTTCGTCAAACGGACCTATGAGATGGTTGGGAAGCTGAGGATGCAGGAGAGAGAACCAAGACGAACTGGAAAAAGTGGGGTTCAAGCAAGGTGACTATCGACCCTTGTACTTTGTACGTGAAACCGCATCTGTTGGAAAGATGACGTAAGTTAGGCTGATGTATCTGATTGAAAGATACTGGCTTCTTCAGCAGAAGGAGGGAGAACGTTTTGGGAAAAGCGAAACAGGTTAGAAAGAAAAAGAAGGCAAAGTAGCCAGGGTTTCTCTCCTCGTCGAGTGATTAGAAAACTCGAGACAAGCATGGCAAATTCAGTCAAATCTGACGATTTCGAGAATGAACATAGTGGGATACGAAGCTTGAAATCCTGCGGTCTATGAACCTCCCGTCTGACCGAGCTTTCGACACGGAGGTGAACAATGCATGACCGAACAGACAAACGCTCAAAAACCCCTTCCCACCCGAAGCAACATTCCATCCAACACAATTTTCATCGGACAAAAGCCCTTAATGAGTTACGTAACAGCAGTCGTGATGCAACTTAACAGCGGCAGTAAGGAACTCGCCGTGAAGGCGCGCGGCCGTATGATATCCCAAGCCGTTGACGTCGTCGAGGTATGCCGCAGACGGTTCTTTGCTGACAAGCTCAACGTCACGGAAATCAAGATCGGAACCGAAGTACTGGGCGAGGAAGGCCAGTCAAGAAACGTCTCCACGATCGAGATCAAGCTCACGAGGAAAGACTAAGCGCCCGACTACGTGGATCAAACTGGAACTCGTCTTACCATTTTTCTTTTCTAATGGCGATGCGAAGTAACTAGCTCCGTAGTGGTAATATGTGAACAGATCATGGCATCGTTCGACAGTTTACCTATTAAGCTCTGAGGCAGGCACTCGTAATAGTGGTCTCCTTTGTTGAAAGACGATGCCATCTTCTATGCGCTTTTGAGAATGGGTCATGAGTGCACTCATGCGATTATTCCACATCCCAATCCGCTAAGCAAGAAGATCGAAAACGCATGGCTCATCGAAGTTGAACATGGCCATAACGATCTAGGAAAACATGGACAATACACGTTTTGTTACAAGATCGTTGACGACCCAAAAACAGCAGTGGGAGAATGTAGGAAAGGGCTTAACGACTTGACCTAGCTCTTGCGTTCTGAATCATCGTTATCTACTTAGTGGTCAAGTACCCCCACAACCTCAACTTATCTTTAATTTGTAACATTTCCTAACTCGGGCAGTATTTTATAGTGAAGCTGTAAACGATCTCTTTCCCCGACGACAGCTCAATCTAGTCAGGGCCAACTTGCAAATCGTGAATGGGCTGCACCCGGCTGCTTCCGTGACTATGATTAAATGTGGCCGGAATCCTGAAACTTTTGCCAAGTCGTAATAATCCGAAGAAGGCACGGAGAGCAAAATAGCCAGATGGCGCTTTACGATTCTATGACACCTGTCTTTGACGCAATCTCTTTCGCGGATTCTTCTGAGAACGGTTTCTCCATGAGTATTGTGTAGATGTCTGGTCTATCACTAATCCAAGACTCGTTGATTGTTTTCGCTCTTGTCAAGGTTCGGATTATGGCTTGGTCGCCTAATCCGATCTGTTTTGCCGTAACAGGTGCATCAGCTTCTTCCAAAGCTTTCTTCACGGCCATCCAGTCGAGTCCTTGAAGGTATGCCATTAGGATCGTACCTATTGCTACCTGCTCCCCATGCAGGCCGCGGACTTTTGCGTGAATCTGTTCCTCCATCAATCCTTGCGCGACTATATGTTCGCTACCGAATAGGATCCTTGAACTTCTTCCCATCTGTGTGAGGAAGCCGTCATTCATCATTGCCAGCAGGAAAGAACTGAAGGCTGGTTCTTCCATTCGCCGTATCCTTACAGCGTTCTTCATGAGATATTCCGTTTGAGCTAAGCCCAGCGTGACAGAATACTCGCTATAATCCTCATCTTTCCCTCGCGCGTAAGCAATTTTCCAATCCTCTACCGCGCACATCTTTGCGATGTAATCGGCGAACCCCGCTGCCTGATATCTCCACGGTGCCTTTCTAATAACGTCCGTATCAACTATGCAAGCCAGTGGAGGGCCCACTCTCAGGTCATAGTCACCATTATGCGGTTTGCCGTCAACCCCTCTTTCCTCCGCGCGAAACGTTGCGTTGATTCCAGTCATAGCGTCGGTCGAGAAGATGGTTGGGACTGTGATCCAACGAGAACCCTCCAGAAAAGCCGAGGCCTTCCCAACATCCATGTTCACTCCGCCACCAATACCGAACACAACACAAGGCTTCAGTGCCCGTATCTTCTCGCGTGCTACGTCGACTTCCGATCTGAAGGCTCCTTTCTCGACCATTGTTGTCTCGACCTTTTCGTACCCGAAATCGAAAAGGGACTGTGAGATTTTCTCTCCCGCAACTCTCCATGTGTTCTTGTCATTTATCAGAACAGCATTCTTCTCCTTGACACCGATCTCTTGGCAGAAATGCCCAACCGTTGCCAAGACGGCGCTTCCGAAGAGGAAGTTCCCGCAAAAACTGATGCCTCTCGTCTCCAACCTAACAGCCTCACGCTCATCCCCTTCAAGAACGACATATTTCCGTGTTCTTCGCATCGTCATTTCATAGTGGCCATGTTCGGGGGTAACCTGTGTACGATGCAAGTATCGAGAAGACGATTGAAGATAACGCAACTATTTCTTTTTGCGGAAGATAGAGTTGTCGTCAACGTGGCGCTGGTCTTCGTTGTTGCAATCTCTGCGTGGATCCTGACGCACCTCGAGGTGAACTTGAACTCCGTTCGGTTCAAATCCTTTCGACTGTGATTCTCTTCGGGTTCTCCTGAACAATGCCTCAATATTCTTGAATTGGCGGCACTATAATTGAACTCCTTCGCTTTCTCGTCATTTGCCTAAGCCATGAGGCTAGGGCAACAGTAAACAACACTGGCGGTTTGCGGTGAGCGTCATTCGAGAACCTCCACATTTCCGTCGCTTCGGCCAACGTACACACGGTCAGCCATCTTCAAGAAGAGGCCTGTTTCTACCAAACCAGGCAGCATCTTCAACTGACGGTCCAACCGGGCCGGGTTCTCCAGTCTGCCGAAGTCAGCGTCAAGGATGAAGTTCCCATTGTCGGTGATAACTGGACCGACCTTTCCACCGCTTTCACGAAGGCGGGCGCGTGCGCCCATGTTTGTGAGCTTTATTTGAACCGACTTGTAGGCGAAAGGAAAGACTTCCAAGGGGATAGGCTGTTTGTCGCCTAGATGCTTGACGATCTTTGTTTCATCAACAACTATCGCCAGCTTATGCGCTATTGAGTCGATTACCTTCTCCCTCAACAAGGCTGCGCCCCCACCCTTAATGAGGTTAAGCGATGGAACTTCGACCTGGTCCGCACCGTCTATTGCGTAATCGACCGTATGGGCCTCATTCAGGGTTTTGATTCGCAGTCCATGTGAGATTGCGAGATTTTCAATTTGATGCGATGTCGGCACAACTGATAATTCGAAATGCCTAGCTCGCGATAATCTAGCGATTTCCGCTAGCGCGTAAGCAGTGGTGGTTCCGCTCCCAAGCCCGATGATCCATCCATTTCTTATGGGTTGGAGCGCTTTAAGGACGGCTCGCCGCTTAGCGTCTTCGATTGAGGCCAACTTCATCCTTCCGCTTCGATCTGTTCAAGGCGGTCCATGGCCTTGAGGATTTCCTCACGAATCTGTTCAATCCGCTTTTCCGAATCAGTGATCGCCTGTTCATTCTCCTTATTTTTCGACTGTTGATCATGATTTGAATGTTGACTTCCACCATCGCTTACCGTGCCGCCGGAGCGTTCTGACTGTTCAGGTTTCCTAGGCACAGTGGAAGCTCCTGCCTTCAGATTCTTCAGTTTCGCGTCGATCTCTGCAAGTTTGGCCTTGAAGCCTTTGATAACTTCATCCCTCTCAATCTCCAGATCGTAAAGGTCGACGATCTGCTGGTTTTCTTGAATGGCCTTCTCTAACCTCTTGAGGTCTACCTTGTACTTCTCAAGCATCCGATCCCTCTCGGCTTCGCTAATCACGCCGCTCGTGTGGGATTCGTAAATTGTAGTTACAGCGGAGCCGAGGATCTGTCTTTCAAGTTTCAGCACCTTCAATGACTCTCTAGCTCTGTTTACTGCCTCAAGGGAGGTGGGTGGTTGGGCGTCTAATGTTGAACTGGGCAGATTTGGAAGCGGGATTATTCGGTTTGTTTGAGGGGCTGTTTGCGTCTCTTTTTTCTTCCAAAAAGCGATGTGCGTCACGAGGTTTACCAAAGCCCGCCCCTGAATTACTCGTGTTTTATCTGGGACTGGGTGTAATAATATGTTCTGTAGAATCGTCGGTTGAGGGTTACTTTCATTCATCTGTCACCTTTTTGCATGGGAGGGGGAATGGTTTGTTGGGTTCAGCTTGCTTCCCGCCGTTAAGACCATTGTAGCGGAAGTTTGGCAGCCAACAGCCAAGAAGCAACTATGCCTCCAAGACATACATCAGGCTTGGAGGAGTATGGCTGCCGCAAAGACGTATGCGGATAGACGGCTGGTTGCTCCACGATCGAAAATGAATGTGCAACAGAGTTAAGTCTAACGAGTTCGTTTCTCTTCAGACGAGATCGACCGTGAAAGATTCCTTCGAGACTTTCAGCATTTACGGCTTCTCGCTAGACTACCCGGAAGAATGCCGCGTCGAATTCAACGCGAAAAGTCGGCGTGAATCAGGCGACGTCGTGTTCCATTTCCCAGATAAGGTCGATAGGGTTAGAATATTCCTCTCTTGGGGAGATTTGGAGAAAGCCTCCAAACGATTCCACACCACCGAAGAACACGCCGAGTTCAGTCTTGACGCCATGAAGAAAGGGAAGAATGTGAAGAACTTCGAACGAGTATCTCGGGACACGTTATCGCTACACAATGACAGAGGTTCTGTGAACAAGGTTAAGTTTGATGAAAGATCAGTTGGCCTAATCGGAGGCAAAGACATTCCGAGGGAAGCATATTCATTACATGTGCATTGCACCAAATCAAACAGGTACTTCGTGTTGTACACAATGACGCCGCGCAGCAGCGAAGGCAGATACGATAGAATCATGGACTCTATGAGTAGTTCTTTCAAATGCCACTAGATGACGAGAACGCGCTTGGGTGCTTGTTCCCAACTCGCCCGGAAAGCCAGTTGCAATTTGCTAGCTGGCCCAAATAGGAAGAATGCGTGACATAACCCATGACTGAGAGTGGCAGGTTCAATGGGTTTTGGAGCCCCGGGCGGGACTTTCAGCGAACGTGCGTTCGCTTTTGAACCCGCGGCCTTCGCCTAACTGTCCTGCGTGTTACCAAGGCGGCGCTTGTGGCATTAGGTGATTCTACCAGGCTGAGCCACCGGGGCTGCTGTCGGTCTGGAGGCGTTGGAATATTTGCTAATTAACCTTGGCATCTGAATGCCAAATGCGTTAGAGGAATCAAACTTCAAGATTGAACACTGAATATGACTCCTGTCTGATCGGGAACTATACGATCAAGATTTCCTCATCTCCCCCGCCAAACACTAAGAGAGGGCGATGTTGGACCGCATGTTCGCAAAATCTTGTAACACCCATTGAGTCTGATTGAGTGATTGGCCAACAATGTACGGGTTGCAGATTCAATGAGTGACTTGTGGATGAGTCAATTAGTAAAAGCAAATTATGACAGGTCATCAAAGCCGGGAGGGGAGGCGTGTGGTGCGGGAAATTTGGGGTAGGCTGCCGCATTGGGATACAGTAACTTTTTGCGTCAAAAAATGGTATAATCTCACTTTTACCATTCACCAATGTGATAATGCGTGACCAAATGCTTAAGTGCATTTATTGGCCCTCCCTGCCTCAGAGTCAACTAACAAAAGGAGGATATTTAGAAAAATGGTCAAGAAATGCCCATCATGCGGCTACAACAACCGTGATGACGCATCATTCTGTTCAAGCTGTGGAGCATCTCTCGCAGGCGGCATGGCCCCCGCACTCAAACCAGTTCCATCGGTCCGCGTAGTTACACCAGTCAGCCCTGGCGGACCCATCCGCGTGCCCGCACCAGGACAATGCTATTATCACCCCAACCTCCCAGCAGTATACGTCTGCAACCGCTGTGGAAGGTCGATCTGTCGCGATGACTCAAAAGCATACATGGATCTCGTCCTTTGCCCGCAATGTTACGCAGGAGTGGTACCAATGGTAGCACAACAGCAACCACAAGCCGCCTATGCCCAACCCCCACAACAAATGGCACCCGCGTATGGCCCCCCGCCAATGGCGGCGTACGGTCCACCACCGATGGCGCAAGCATTCGGACCGCCACCTACAGCTGCCTACCCAATGTATCCGCCACCACCAATGTACTCCCCTTCATCACCTAGATCGCTATGGGGATTCATTCTGTCGGTAATCGCTGGAATACTCGTAATCCTTAACGCAGCAGCTTTGCTCGCCCCGGGATTCTACGCGATGTGGATAGGCGTATTCTTCTGGTTGCCAGCACTCGGCCCCCCCGCCCTATCATTCGCAATCGGCATAATCATAGGGCTAATACTGGTAATCGGGTCAATACTGATGCTGCTCGGCTACGGAACAATCGGAAGCATCGTCGTCTTCCCGATGGCGGTGCTAAGCCTCATAATTGGTGGAGGTTTTGTGGCCGGCTTCGTCTTAGGTGTGCTGGGCGGTATACTCGGCATGCTGGGACGATAGAAGCGTAGGGCACCCCCAAATTTTTTTTCTCATCTTTCAATTCTCCCTGTAACTTCCAGTCCGACGTTTAGTATCCAGTGGGCACTACCGCGTCCTGGAGTTGACTTGTGAATTTCAGTTTGAAAGCTTCGTTAGAACGGTCGGATAGTTTCAATGGTTCCCAAACCGTGCCTAAACTGCGATTCTGTTTTTCTCCCATTAATTCCGCGGCCAAGTAACATCTGTTCGCCTTGTGCCCATGCGTCCCAACGCTCGGCCGCAAGCCTCCATAGTGCGCTACATGCCTTGCAACCAACTCCTAACAGGACACACAACCACCGAACCCATATTATTCGACTACGGAAGATAGGCCACATCCCATCAAGCTATAAGATGAGAAAGTGAAAGGAGACAAAACCATGTCCTACGTCAGCATCTCGAAACCTGTCAAGGATAGGATTGTCCAAGCTGCACGGGACACAGAAACCGAGATTATTGGGCTGCTACTTGGCAAACTCCAAGACGACACAATAATCATCGAAGACTCAACCACCCACGAATTCTCATCCGAACCCCACCGCGTCACTCTACCCTCCAGCTCAATGGCAACCATAGCGGATCAACTCGTTTCTGGACGCCTGAAGGGCAACATCGTTGGATGGTACCACTCACACACGAGTGGAGGGTTGTTCTTTTCCGAGACAGATATTTCAACCCAAAAAAAGCTACAGCAATTCTCATCTTTGATTACAGGCTTGGTGGTTGATTCATCGAACGGCGAAGTCGGATACTTCAGGGTGATCCCGAAGACTGACAAGGCCATTCGGATCCCCGAAAGCAGCATAACAGTTTACTCTGATCCGAAGGACGCCACACCACTACGGCAAAGGCCAAGTACAGTCGTATTCCCCACGCCGACCGTGGAAGTCAGAAGACGGCCACCTGCAGGACAGGCCCTGACAAAACGAGCAGCGTTGTCTATAGTACTGGTTGTTCTAATTGTTTTAGTAGTAGCATTTACAGGCCTGATCCTTAGTTACAAACTCTCCCCACAATCACCGGTAGTGATAACCCCTAACCCTGTCTCGATGGGCATTATTGGGACACCAGTTGTGATTTCTGCCAACGTAACCGGCCCTGCGCGTAACGTAACTTTGGTCTATGGCCCAGAAACCGAGAGCACAACCACGGAAGCCCTCATGAATTCGGTAGCGAGTAGAGAATTCAGCTACGTGATACCAGGTAATCAGGTGACTGGGAACATAGCCTACTACATTAAAGCATACGATTCTACAGGCAAGCAAATATACACAGCCACATACCACATCTCCGTTGCTGATTTCAACATCCTACCACAAATCAGCTCGCTCACGGTGTACAGAACCAGGTATGCCGTCACAAATATCCAGTTAGCGTCAATCAATGATTTTACACAACAAATTCAACTATCGACAAATGGAAACCCTAGCGGTTTAACCATCACATTCTCAAGAAATCCTGCCCTCACAGGGACAACGGTAAGCCTGAATGTGACTGCAGGCTCGACTGCCCCGAACGGTACCTATCCAATAGTCCTCATTGCCAGCTACCTACCCCCCCAATCGCCGCAAGTAACGAGACAAACGACTCTCAATGTAACGGTAGCTGACTTCGGACTACAAATCGCACCAACCAGCGTCATAGTGCAGGCAGGTTCGAAGGCAACTTTTGGCCTCAGTTTAACTCTCCAAAAGGGGTTCGTAGACCCTGTGAACGTAACCCTCCTGAACCTTCCGCAGGGCGCAAAGTATACTTTAACGATAAGCAACCCGACCGTTCTGGCTGGAGGTCCCGGGACGACTACCATAACGCTTCAGATAACAATCCCAGCCTTTACAAAGGCAGGAACCTACCCTATCCTGATAGAGGCAGTTGGAGGCGGGCTCGTACACGCCCTAACTGTCCAGCTTACAGTAAGGTAGTTTAGGCTCCTATATGATGAGACAAGGCAGCATGAGTGGAGGTGAACGATAGAAGATGAAACTGTTCATTCAAGCACCCATAGGGCCCCAGACAGGTCTGGCGGAGATCGACGTAATCCCTGACCACACGATTGCAGAGATCAAGCAGCAGGTGTGTACGTCATTCGGGGTTGACCCGACAACGGTTGCTTTGATGTACGGAGGCGCAATATTGGACGAAGGCACAACCGTAGCAAGGTCCGGCATTCCAGAAAACGCGCAGCTCGCCCTCATGCCATACAACATAATTGGCGGGTAAGGCTGAGACCGCTTGGACGCTACGTTACTCTACAAGGAGAAGAGCCTCCTCAACCATCAATTTCCCACAGTCACAGCGCTAAATGACCCCCCCACCCAGTTCGAAGGCCTAATCCGGTGCGAGAAAGGAGAGGTAAAGCGGCTTGCTGAGAAAGGAGTCTGGCCCTTCACAGAGTACGTGAGCTGGAACAGATTCAGACTCGACCTGCCACCCGAATACCCATTGAAGCCTCCCGTGGCGACTTGGCTTACGGATATCTCTCACCCGAATATTGTCCCAAACATACCGAATGCCGTTTGCGTATCTGTCCTAGGGGAGAAATGGGATCCACGGCTCAAACTAATCTCGGTCGTCAATGCACTGCACTACCTCTTGACTGACCCAAACCCACAAAGCGTCTTCGACAACCCCCGCGCCTTGAAGGCTGCCAACGTCTGCCGCTCACATGGGTTCCCGAGAATGACCAAGTACAAGGCGAAAGAGGAAGCGAACGATACCGTTCATTTCAACATAGTCCCCATCCCAAGGGCTCCAACCGTTCTCCCCCAACCCGGCGACATACTGACTTTCAGCATCCCCGGGAGAGAAAACCGGACGCCCCGATAATGAAACTTCGCGCATCTATCCCACTCTACAAGCAGATTGAGATCGACCTACCCCCCACAAGCACGATCAAGGAATTCAAACAGATAGCCTGCAGAAAGCTAGGCATAGAACCTGACCTTACAAAATGCCTACTCCATGGTAAGCCACTGACAGAAGCATCAACCGTCGCCCGGCTCAAGGCCGTAAAGGACCCGGTCATCCTAGATTATCTCTGGGCACGGCAACTTGTTGTCTGGGGGGTCGAGGGACAACAGAAGATTCGAAACGCAACAGTGCTTTTGGCGGGGGCGGGAGCGATCGGTAACGAAGCTGCGAAAAACCTCGCCATGCTTGGAGTTGGAAGGATCATAATTGTGGACCGCGACCGTATCGAACTGTCAAACGTAAGCCGGATGATCTTCTTCCAACCCAGAGACCTAGGCAAAAACAAGGCCGAATTCTTGGCGAAGAACCTTCATCTGAGGTATCCATTCGTGACAACTACCGCTTACCGCGGCGATCTTGAAAGTATGCCTTTGAAATTCTACCTTGATTCCCAAGTGGTCCTTTGCGGTTTGGACAATGTCGTTTCGCGAATCTTTCTTACCCAAACATGCCGTAAATACTCAATTCCTCTAATCGACGCAGGAATCATTGGGCTGAACGGAAGGGTTCACTCGTACCTACCCCCTGATGATGCTTGCCCAATTTGCATGTTCCCCGCGAACCAGTACTCCACTATTGCAGGCCTACGTAACCCATGCGAGGCGCCACTGGAACAAGAAACCGTTCCTTCCTTTGCCACATCAATTTCCCTAGTCTCATCGATCCTCGCACAAGAAACAGTCAAAGTAATCCTAGGATTAGAGGAATACAAGTCAACCAAGAAATGGCCTGAGAAAACAGGCCAACCGCTCAGATCAATCTTGTTCGTCGACCTCAAGAACAACCGCTATAGCACCATCGATCTCAAACGAAGCGAACGATGCATAGTTTGTGGGAAAGACGGAACAGGAAGAAACCTAGTTCCGAGGAATGACCTACCACTACCGACCCTTCGTACTTCGAAGGCCACGGTAGAAGAAGCGATTCGTAAAGCGTCTAACCTTGGTGATGGGGAGTTCACGATTTTCGCCGAAACCTCGGAGGGTACACGGAAGATAGATGGGAAATCACTACTTCGTAGGGCTGGGAAGCAGGGGGATTACTTGAGAATCTTGGCTGAGGGCAAGAACCAAGAACTCCACGAATCAATACTTAGACTCACTTAACATCGATTTTGAAATGTCCATGTCATTTTCTCGCACACTCCTTCCCACCCAACCCCTTTCCTCTCCATCCTCTACGGGGAAATTCAACCATTCACACGCTACTCTCAATGGGCAATCGTTAAGAACGGGCTGCAAACACTCCCTTAGTGGGTTCGGAACATGATATCCTGTCAATCATGCGGCAGACCAAACGCCGAGGATGCGCGATACTGTTTCAGTTGCGGCGCTACACTTTCAAGGGTTCCTCCAGTCAAGGTTGAAGTGAAATCCCCGTTAACTGGCCAGACCGTTTCAGCCCCGCGACCCCCTCCAATGTACACTCCGAGACAGATCCAGAGTCCGGGAAGCTGCTACTACCACCATGATCTGCCATCCGCATTTGTTTGCTCGCGGTGCGGCAGGTCGATTTGTGCAGGTTGCAATAAGCAATATGGAGCGTTAAGCTTCTGCACCGAATGCTATTGGGCGCTTGCGCCGAAGTTCAGTTATGGACAGTACCAACAGTACCCAGTGACGTACCCGCAACCCGAACAAAGTAGGAACCCGTTCTTCTAGCTTAAACGGCCCTCTCTCTTCAAACCCTCAGTTATTTGCTTCAACTGCTCAATAGAGATCCCAAGATCTGTTGATGCTTCGCTCAAAGATATGACACCCTCGTGTTTCACGATGTAGTCGTACACTTTATTCTCCGTCGAAGGTTGCATGAAAGCCGCCATCGGGGCCCCACATTTCTCGCAGAACTCTGCACCTTTCAGCACATTGTTACCGCAACTGTCGCAAATTATCATCGAGCCTGACAAACTCTGGCCAGTTTTTTGAGGGCGAAGGGTCGCTGGTCTGCCGGTGAGCTTACTCCTCCGGTAAACTACCACCGCAGTAACTCCCACAACGGTAAAAGCTACAGCGCTCCCGCCAAAGAGCAGGATAAGTGGGACGTAATCTACGCCCCATTCGGCCTGCACAACGTACGGCCCGTTGACTGTTAACGTCCACGACTTCCCTGTGTTGTTTAGAGTCTCAGTAGGTGGGTCAACGGTCCAACCTGTAAGCGTATATGAAACAGGCCAAGTACCTGAAGAAGTTGAGGAAGTAATCGTTGCCGTCGTCCCTCGATCGTACCAGCCCGACCCTGAAACCGGTCCGTAGGTAGAGCGCACGTCAACATAGTACTGTGTCGTGTAAGCTAGAGTTACGTTTAGCGGACCGGCAACTAAAACCGAGTATGATAGATTCTTCGATACAGAACCATTGTCAGACCAACCCGTGAATCGCAGCCGCTCCACCGTACTCAAATTAATAATTGAAGGCGCGGGCCCCAGTTGCACGCTAGAATTCGCATCGTACCAACCCGCGAGGGTCTCATTGTAGGAGGAAGAAGCACTCAGCGGAGAGTACATCACTGTCAGAAGGTACTGAACAAGATAACTGGCACTGACAATTTTCGGTCGATCCATCAATACCATCCCGGTAGGTTGCTGCCCTGTGTATTCGCCACTCCAATGATCGAACTCCAAGCGCGTATTCGATGCCCCAGACGCGACCATACCAGCAGAAAAGTTAGCCTCCACGCCCGAATCGTACCACCCAGAACCTACCAACCCAGTGACGTTCGCAGGGTTAGACTCAACGGTCAAGAAAAACTGCGTCTTCCAATTCGCGATCGCAACTTTTGGTCCATCCATAATTATCCCATTCGAAGTCAATTGCGTCCCTGTTGCGTCTCCAGACCAACCGGTGAATATGTTTCGCGTTCCTTGCCCTTCATCGAATTGTTGATCGTTCAACATTGCGTGAGCCGTTGAACCAGCGTCGTACCATGCTTGGCCGGTAGTTGAACTAAAGGCCGTTTCCACGGACAGAAAATATTGAGCAGTGTAAGTGAAAACATGGCTGCCAGGTGAGCTGACGCCCCACACCGTATCATTCTCATAGTATCGTGTCCCATTTCCGTTCCCTTGCACATAAGAATCGACCAAGATGGCATGCGGATTGTCATTTGCTGAAAGCGTAAGGATCGCTGAGGCCCCACCGCTTAGTGTGCTGTTATAATTTCCGTCTACATAGACCTTCGTTGAAAGGGTAGGCGGTAAACCCTGAACTGTGATAGTAACCGTGTAGTTGTTGTCGGCTAGTGCGGAGGATACGTTGAGAGCGACGAAGATCATAGATAAGGCAATAATCACTAGCAATCGCTCTGAGGACTTCAAAGCCAGCCGTCTCGATTCAACCTGTCAGATTTCGAACCTTAAGTATTTTACAACACTCTATGGTGTTGGTTAAATGCGGAAAGGGGATTCATTTTAGACTGGTTCAATGAAAATTGGATCAACCCGTACCTAGATTGAGAATCAAGTTATGTCCCGCCACCATAAGCTAACTTGGTACAAGTCGAAGTTAACGATCAAGAGGCACTCAACATGAGTAAAAGAGGAAGAGAAACCAACTTGGAGTTAGGAGGGTAGAGTGAAAGAATGGCCTCCACGCCGTACACGCGAGGTCGTAGCCGCGAATACCAGGTTCTGAGGAAACTAAGGGAAGAAGGATGGTACTGCAGTCGTAGCGCAGCCTCACATGGTCCCGTAGACATCTTCGCAGGTCGGGCGGGAAGAATCCTCATGGTTCAGGTGAAGAGTGGAACAGGGAGGGCGACCGAAGCAGAGCGTAGAACCTTGAAGCTTTGGGGAGAAGCATACCGGGGAAGGGTGGAGATTTGGAAATATCGAAAAGGCAGACCTCTGGAACGAGAACTCGTCTACGAATAATATGCGCCGCATGCCGCTTAGCTTGTGGTAGATAACAACTTCATCTGATCCATAGTCTCATCAATCGCCTTCTCCGATAGGCCCCTCCCGAAAACCCCGTCCCTCCTAAACACAGCTTTACCCTCTTTGAATATGATAATGGTGGGAACCACTTCGATGCTGAAGATCTCCCAAAGTGGGTTATCGTCGTCGCTGATATCCATAGGGGCCCATGCAATGCCAGCCTTTTCTGCGGCGGCTTGAAAGACTGGGTAGAATCGCTTGCAGAACGGACACCATGACGCGACGAAAAGAACGGCCAGTGTTCCTTTAGTCCTCAGTAATTCACCGTTGAAGCCATCAGATTTTAGTTCCGTTTTCCATTACCAAGATGCTAGGACGTGCGTCCCCACTTTCAACCTATCGTAGGATAAGCCAAATATTAGTCACAGCATTGCGGGCCGAACGACAAAATAGCAGAATAGACCCGATTTCGCTTCACAGTACTCCTCTACTACCTCTACGCGGCTTCCGACTAGGACTACGCGGCCGACTTCCGCGAAAGCTTTATTATTCTCGAATCTAATTCGCTTTTCTACTAATCCAATTCGATGATGATCGGCATGGTAGATAAATCGAACGGTTCCTCAAACATCCTCAAACTAATGGAAGAGGTTGCAAAACTCCGCGACGAAGTTCAACGGATCTCAAGTGCTATTCCCCCGCAGAACACTCGAAGCAACGAATCGCCCAAACGAAACTTTGCGCAATCATTGACGGATTATGTGAACGACGTCGTCGAGAGCGTTACATCCGGCATTTCCTCTGAGATTGAGAAATCAGTTTTCGTAGACCCCACCGGAGCTTGGTTCGACCGTCACATAGCGAGAGTACAAGCAAAATCGATCACTCCAGCCGAAGCCGAGCGCGCGGCAACACTGATGAGTGCGATGGCGAGCGAGCATCGCCTGCGGATTCTAAACGAGCTACTTTACGGCGGGAGATACGCAAGCGAGATGGAGGCTGTTCTGAAGGACATTTCTCCAAGCACCATCTCAAACCACCTCAAAATACTTCAGGAGACTGGGCTTGTGGTTCAGGAGGGAGACCGTGGACGTTACTTAGTCACTCTTCCAGGGAGAATTGCTCTGAAAATGGCTACCCGCCTCACCCGTTTCTTGGAACGCCGAAAGCCTTAGCTCCACAGAATAAAGCCAATCATAACCTACGAACGGGTACCCGTCGACCTGCGAAAATCGGTCAGATGAGGTATGGGGTTATATGACCGTATTCCGGTCCTACACTAAGCTTCGGAGCAAAAACTCATGATACAGAAAGGTTTGAGATTACACGGAATCATTACCGCATTAGTTACCCCTTTTTCAAATAATGGCCAAGTCGATGAGGAAGCTCTTCGCCAGCTTGTCCAATTTCAAATTAAAAGTGGCGTTAACGGCTTCTTCCTGCTCGGCACGACCGGTATGGGACCTGCGATGGAACCCGAGGAAAGGAAACGTGTCGCGGAGATTGTGGTGAAGGACGCGCAGGGCAAGGTTCCCGTTATTGTTCAGGTAGGCGCAGCCGATCCCATCGTGAGCGTCGACTTGGCGCGGCATGCAGAGAGGTTTGGAGCCGACGCCGTAGCCTGCTTGACACCATTCTATTATCATCCCGGAACTGATTCGATCATAGAACACTACAAGCGTTTGGCTGCGTCAACGAAGCTACCAGTCTTAGTGTATAATATTCCCAGCAACACAGGAAATAATGTCGACGCGAAACTGCTTGTTCAACTTAGCCGGATTCCAAACATCGTGGGGATCAAGGACAGTAGCCGTGACTTTTCACAGTTACTAGACTATTTGGGAAGCGTGCCGCAGGGGTTCACTGTGATAAATGGAACCGACTCATACCTCTTCTCAGCGTTCTGTGCTGGCGTAAACGCTGGCGTTTCGGCGACCGCCAATCCTTTTCCGGAACTATTTGTGGAGATGTATGAGGCCTACAAGGCGAGCGATCTTGCGAAGGGAGAGAGATTGCAGAAGAAGATCCACTCTCTATGCGCCGCCATGAGCAACCCTCCTCTCGCCCCGCTCCTAGAAGCCTTGAAGATGCGAGGGCTGAAGTCAGGCAACGTGAGACCGCCATTACGTCAAATGAACACTGAAGAAATCGCCGCTCTACGATCAATCGTGGTCGGATTAGTGCCCGAACTCGGCATACCATCCTAGCCCTTCGGAGACACGAAAGTATCCAACGTTGATTTCGTCGTAGATTTTTCTGGCTCTTCAACCAGACCAGATAGCCTTACCCCGACCAGCCTCACCTTCTTGGGACGGCCTCTGAACTCTTCAAGAAGCTCCTGAATCGTAGTGAGGATTGACCGTTTGTCCGTGGTTGAGAATCGCAAGGTCTTCTCCCTTGTGTATGTCTCAAACCCCGTGAAGCGTATCTTCAATCCCACCGTGCGAAAAGTCATGTTCGCTTCGATCAAACGCTTGTGAACATAATCGACCAAGTTGACCAATTGCTCATTTACAGTCAACCAATCGTCGGTATCGACTTCGAAAGTATGTTCGCCTCCAATCGACTTCATCTCATAATTCTCTTGGACTTCGACACGCTCTTCAGCATTCGCTATGGCCCAGAGCCAAACTGCTGACTTCCCAAACTGCTTGTAGAGGGAACGTGCTGAGTATTTCGCCAAGTCACCTATGGTTTTGATTCCAAGCTCGTTAAGTCGTGCCTCGGTCTTCTTTCCTATCCCTGAAATCTTTGAGACTGCGAGGGGTGCTAGAAATTCCTTTACTCGTTCGGGCTCGATGTACGTAAGGCCGTCTGGTTTTTGGTAGTCAGAGGCGATTTTGGCAGCCGACTTGTTTGGGGCTATTCCGATAGAACAGGTTAACCGTTCTTCTTCCTTGACTTCAGCCTTAATTTGCCTCGCGAGTACGATTGGCCCGCCAGAAGTTCGGGACCGTTCGGTAACATCTAGGAACGCCTCGTCTATGCTCACTTGCTCAAACTTGTCAGCATATTTCCTAATTCGATCCATGACATCAGCAGAAACCTGACCGTATAACACGAGGTTTGGCTGAACATACACGCCCTCGGGACAGAGTCGGTATGCTGTTGAGATTGGCTGCCCCGAGTGGAGTCCTCGTTTTCTCGCTTCATATGAGCAAGCAACAACCACCCCCCTTCCCTTACCATTCTTCGGATCCGCACCAATGATAAGGGGAACGTCGAGTAGGGCTGGATTCTCTCTCTGTTCGACAGAAGCGTAGAATGCGTCTAGGTCCACGTGGAAGATGACGCGTGTCAACGCCGGAGCCTTACTAGCGTCCGTTTGCGAAGTCAAACAGTGTCCTCTGCGGAGTAGAGCCAGCCTTCAGGCTCGACCAGTCCAATTCCACCAAACCCATCAACCGCCGGAATTCGTTAACAGAGGCTGGACCGAAACCAGCGAAGTGGTTGTTGAAGAAAACGAACCGCTCCTTCACCGAGTCAGCTACATCTTCAAGGGCTTTCCTCCAGGTTTGCATCGTTTCAGTTTGATCCCGCTGCGTCTTTTTGAACTCTGTCAAAGCCCTGTCCCCAACAAGGCGCAGGTAGACTATGTCGGAGGTGACGGTTGAAGGAGTGGTGAGGTATTGGTTAACGGACCAAACCTGACAGATATTGTTATCCTCAAGCAGCTTCTGCGTTTCCGGGTTAAACCAAGACTTGTGGCGAAACTCTATCGCATACTTACATTTCGGATTCAACTCCGCTATGAAGTTCGTCAAGGCCTTTTCATGTTTAGGAAGCTTGAATGAAGGTGGAAGTTGTATGATAAATGGCCCCAGTTTTTCTTCAAGCTGTTCCAACGCCCTTGTGAAATGCAATAGGTAGGAGGAAACGTCCTCCAAATGCTGGTCATGTGTTATTCGTTTTGGAACTTTGGGTGCGAACATGAACCCATTAGGCGTGTTAGTGTACCAGTGCTGGACCATACCGGCTGTCGGGGCGCGGTAGAATGTTGAATCTATCTCCACGCAGTCGAATACTCGTGAATAGAGGCTTAGGTATTGATTCGGCTCAGTCTCGTCAGGGTAAAACGGCCCCACCCAATCCGCGTAAGACCAACCACTACAACCGATCCTAAGCGACAACACATACCCTTGAGGAATACTAATGGGGTCAGTTAAGAAGAATTTTCAGCGCAGAACGCAATCTCATGACCTAGTCTCCGCCGGGACAGCCCAGAGTCAGGCTAATCCGTGACACTACCGACCGGCAGACTTTACTTGTCGCCGTAGACTGGTTCGTAAGTGAAAGGTTAGGGGCCTATTTATGGCGACTACTACAAGTCGACAAAAGAAGAAATCTGAAAATGACGGAGAGGACACATTCCTAAAAACATTACAGATTGCAACTATAGGTGAGGATTCGGAGGGAGTCCTGGCGGGTGTGAGAAACGCGCCCGCGAACAAACTGGTTCTTTTGTGCTATGAACGTGACAAGGAGGTTGCTAAACGTCTCGCTTTGAACATCGGTGAAACGCTCAAGATAGATGTCGAAGTACACGATAACATAAGGCCCGAACATTCATACAAGGACATAATGCAAGTATTTTCAGAGATCGTCGAAAAGAACCGCGACAACTTTGAAGATTTTCTGTTGAACGTTAGCGGAGGAGACAAGATGATATGCATCGCGGCAGCGGTGACCTCCTTCATACTAGGCTTCAAAGCGTTCTTCTGCAAAGGGGATGAATGCGTGATGCTCCCACCAATGAAGTTAAGCTATACAGAGATGGTGTCGGAGGTGAAGATGAGCATACTTCGAGCGTTGGATAAGGCAGGTGGTGAAGTCGACAGCCTAGACGAGCTTAGCAAGTTGACCAATTACGGGAAACCGCTTTTGAGTTACCACATTCACGGATCGGAAGACGCCCGAGGTTTAATTGACCTAGGCCTCGCTAGAGCCACGAGGCATTCGAGAGGAAAGACCAAAGTCACTTTAACTACTCTCGGCAAGATGCTGCTTGTCGAGAAAATCGAGTCGTAGCCGTCTTTTGCTCACACTTTCCCAGGAACAAGCTTCCTGATAGGTTCGAGAAACTGACCGCTTGTACGACAACATAATCCGACTCCGAGTATGGAGGAAAACACTCCATTTACCTACTTTGGTCTGAAGACGATCGATATTCCTCCAACTGGTTCGATTATTGCGACACTACTTCCATTAGCTTGCGACGGAGCTGTTCTGTCTCGATTGTTCTATGCCCATCAACAAGGACAGATATGATTTCGGTAAGGTAGGGCCAGAAGGCCGCAACCTGACATTCCCCCCTCGATACCTTCGACGGTTTTCAAGGCTCCAGTCAACATTTCACTCATCTCAGGGAGTTAGGACTGAGAGTTTCGCAATTTCTTCGCCTACTTAGAACGCTCGCGCTGATGAGAATGTCACAAGCTGCTCGTGAGGGGGTGTCACTTATTAAATCGGGCTGAAAAAGCAACGAACTTCCGTAAAGAGAGCGCTTGAGTATGGCGGAGCAACGAAATTCTAGGATCAGGGACTCTCCGTCTGTGCAGATGTCATGCATCCTTATTGCCGTTTATTTGACCACAGGGATCATCGGCGGCGACCTGCTCTCTCTCAATTACGACATGTTCTACCCGCTTGCTCAAGTAAATTCAGCTGTCTGGCAAGGTGCAGTGTGGATGCTATTCACTTCATTGTTCCTTCACGCGAACCCCGCACATCTCGGTGGCAACGTGTTATTCCTACTAATCTTCGGAACCTCACTCGAGGAGCAAGTCTCAAGGAAAAAATGGTTAGTTACATATTTCGCAAGTGGATTGGCTGGAAATATTGCGTTCCTCTTGCTTGGAGGAGACGCGATAGGCGTCGGTGCGTCAGGGGCAATATTTGGATTGCTAGCAGCAGCGGGAGGCTGGAAGGGACTCGTTGGTATGATCTTATTCATCGGATTGAATCTCTTTGCGGGTGGCGGTTTTCTGGCCCACGCAGGCGGAATAGTCGCAGGTTTAGCAATACGCCATTATTGGCTAAAGGGGCCCAGTAGCTAGTAGTTCGCCAATTCACGCTTTGTATATATACCGAGCAAATCGAACGGACCAGTCATGAGCTACGAACCCCGCACGCGTGGCATGCGCTCTCGTAGGGCAACGACGAAGAAACCTGCCCTTAAAGAAAAGAGAACTAGCCAAGAAAACGCGTTCCCCTATCAGGAAGTTGTCCCGGTAAACCAGCCTGAGATCTCATCAAGAATAACGAACGCGCTCGAACACTTAGGAAACCAACGCTTCGCCCTACCTCCATTTTACGAACATTTCCAGCGCTGGATGAAGGATGTAGAGTCTGTCCTGGCCGACTTCAAGGATTCCATACCCGAAGCAGCCGACAAGCAATATGAGGCCACGGTAACAGAGCTAATGGCGAACCTTCGGAACGAACTCACCAAGAGAATCGAAGGAGAAAAAGCCCTCTCCAATCAAATCACGGAATTACAAAAACAGTTGGCGATGTATGAAGTTGAAATTTCCGATCTGGAAAAAGAGCAAAGGAACCGAACACATGAAGCGAAGAGGGGATATGAGAGATCCGTTGACAAGATTCGCGGCGAAATTGATGCCCTCGATGCACAAAGGTTGAAGCTGCTCCGCAAGAAGCCAACCGTGCTCGACAGGATTCTCGGCCGGTCGAGAGACAAAATTGAAGGCAGCTCGCATTCGCTCAAATCGAAAAGAAGCGCCCTACATGGTAAAGAAGAGAAACTCAAACAACAGCTGGATGGATTGAGGTCTAACTATCAGGAAAAAAGAAGCCAGGTCAGCAGGCGAGAGGAGGAGTTAAGGCAGCAGTTGGCGGAACTGAAAAACAGTACGTTAGACGATGGATTGGAGATTAGAAGGAGTGTCTGCGAACAAATTCGCCTAACAGTAGAGGCCTCTCTAGATCGGCTTAGGTTACAGCAAACTCAGGAGAACCCCAAAGAGAGCTCACCAACATCGGGAACCATGGACAATCGAGTGGCGCGATAAGCTTGACGGATATTGGCGTCGATGAACTACCCAATTTCTGTCAATCATTAGAACGCGACGTAATGAAGGAACATGAGAAACGGTTTGCAGAGAGAATCAGGGCCGTAAAGGATTCGTGCAGCGCTCTCGAAAGCTCCGCGTCTAGGTTAGAGGCGGCTGTGCGGAACGCCTGGGGCACGATGGATAAGTCCGCCTCGGAATACGGAACTCGCATGGCTCAAACGATCCAGGAAACTGCCAGGAACCTTTCGCGAGAACAGACCTCGACAAGCTACCAAGACGCGGAGAAGTTTCACGACGATTCTGTTGAGGCGCTTAATAGAATCATAAAGACCGTCCGCAAGTACGTTCCCAAGCTCCGCCGTGGACTCCGAGTTGAAATGGCAGCACTTAATGTCGCCCTTGGAAGGCTGGAATCAGCCGTTCGGTCATTGGGCAAAGCGCTTGATGAATCCCCAGGAAATAAATTCGAGTTGCTCCAGAAAGATGCCCAACTCCTGCCGCAGATGCACAGTGAACTCCTTAAACTTAGAGCAGAGGAGAACGCACAGACTAACTCTCTTGAAGCTTTGAAAAGCAAGGAGAATGAGATACTGGCCGCTAAGGAGAAGGTTGCTTCTGAAGAAGCATACCTCGAGTTGAAGGGCTACGAGGACTCGCTAAGAGCTAAAGGAGATGAGATAAAGCAGTTCTTCCAGCCCGTAATCAAGCCCCTCACAAAACTGGAAAGAGCTGCCTCAGCAAACCGGAACAAAACAGTAGATATTGGAACACTGCGCAGCCTGATAGATAACACGATAGATACGGTCGCCGCCGGACACCCCTTCGCCTTAGGTCGACTGCTTGACCAGCTAGGCAATGAATTGGCGACGGGAGATCTGGATATAGAGGAACGAAGGCTCCGCAGGGCAGAAGAGACTATACAACAATTCAAGGCGGGCCTCGTCGACAAAATGCGTGAAGAATACCTGGCGATTCAAGCGAACATTCAGGAAACTATACGGCAGCTGAAGGCTTCTGGACTAATGGACAACATGGGGCAATTGGACCAATCCTTAGCCAGTAATCGCCACGAGAAGGAGAACCTAACCTCTCATAACTCAGAACTGCGCCGACGAATCGACATTCTGACCAAGAACGTTCTCAAACACAAGACATCCATAGAACACCATATCGCTGAGATAACGGACAAGCCCGTGGCGATCGAAACGCCCTAGCAGGTTTCACTAGAGCGTGTTTTATGATTGCATAATCGATTCAAGACTCAATCAGAGGCGCACTTCCAACCACTTCTAGTCACGTACATGTCGAAGCTGATTCTTCACAAGTTTCTATTTGGGACAGACTACCCCAGGTTAAGCCCGAGCAGGTGGCTTCAGGACTTCAAGACATTGCCACTCAAGCCTGAAGTGAAAACGATGGTCCTTTCGGGGAATACTAGAAAATTACTCGATATCTGATCATCAGCCGTTTGCAGCTCTCGCTATTGGCTATCCAGTTTAAGGACGGAGCGATATGCGTCGATGTCTAGGAACCCATGTCCGCTTATGTTGATGAGTATGCATTTGTCTTCGCCCTTAGATTCGGCGGCTTTCGCTTCGTCGATCGCGGCGCGAACTGCGTGGGCGGACTCACCTGCGATCAGCCATCCCTCTGCCTCAAGGAAAAGTTTAGCAGCCGAGAACACGGCCACCTCGTCAGCGGGATAGGCTACTGCTCTAATCTGTCCGCTGTGTTTCAAGGAGCTTATGATGGGAGCGGCAGCGTGATATCGGAGACCGTCTGAGCGTACGGGTTTCATCTCCGTTTCATGACCGAGTGTGTACATCATGAGTAGGGGCGTGTGACCTGCCGTGTCGCCGTAATCGTACTCGTATTTCCCTTCGATTAGGTTCGGCGCGGCTTCGGATTGAGCCGCTAGGAATTCACATTCTCTCTTGCCAGCCAGTACTTCGCCAATGAATGGGAGTGCAATACCGCCGAAGTTTGATCCTCCTCCCACACAGCCGACGATTAGGTCTGGTGAGTCATCTACGTACTCGAACTGTTTGATTGATTCAAGCCCTATGATTGATTGATGGATGAGGACGTGGTTTAGGACGGAGCCGAGGCAGTAAACTCTCTCAGGTGAACCGTCCGTATACTCAAGCCCCTCTGATACAGCAATACCTAGTGATCCGGGATGCTTGGGATTCTCATTCAGCAGCCGCTTGCCGAATGCTGTCTCCACACTTGGTGAGGCAAACACTCTTGCGCCGTACATTTGCATCAGCGCCCGACGTTCGCTCTTCCACTCGTGTACCGCTCGAACCCAGAAGACAACAGTCGAGAGGCCCATTAGGCATGCTGCGTAGGCTAGCGCGGTTCCCCACTGTCCCGCGCCTGTTTCCGTCACGAGAACCTTCTTCCCCTCTTTCGCAGCGTAGTAGGCTTGCGGTAACGCTGTGTTTACTTTATGTGAACCAGTTGGGCTCAGATCCTCTCTTTTGTAGTAAATCCGAACCTTCCTGAGGCCTAGCTTCCTTTCGAGTCTATAGGCTCTATAAAGTGGACGGGGCCTGCCAGCCTGAATGTAGAGTTCTCGAACACCGTCGGGTATGTCGATCCAACGTGAATCAGATGCTTCTTGTCGCAGGCATTCTCCAACCATCCTTCGTCCTAGGCCTTCAATACGCGATTCGCCATCTCCAGGCTCTTTGGGCGGTGGAAGTTTGACGGGAAGGTCAGGCACAATGTTGTACCATTTGGTAGGAAGCTCGTCGACGGGAAGTGAAATTTGCGCCACCTTCAAACCCATTCCCTACGTTCCCTTCATTGCGTGGGAGAAAAGGCAATTGAAATCGAGCTTTAAGTATTGCCAGTGAGATTCTCGCGCGATAGAGCAACTGAGATTCAGCGCACAGGAGGATAGTCAGAGTGGCTCCTATTGAGTAGGAGTGTCGTGAAACCGTTCATGATGTAGAGACCAGCAATGTAGGTTCGGCCATATCTTCTGAACCTTCTCGCGGACGTCAGCGCTGACATGTGTCGATCGAACTTGATCTTACCGTACCGGCGTATCTTATGTGCGAGTTTAATGTCCTCTGACATTACGTTCTCCTC
>Ga0181539_1000128_pt1 | contig 84026 bp, 84 predicted proteins | sample PEATcosm2014_Bin_46_FD_119767 | JGI IMG/M metagenome (GOLD analysis project Ga0181539, IMG submission 119767) | Peatland microbial communities from MTU Mesocosm Facility, Houghton, MI, USA - PEATcosm2014_Bin23_60_metaG | ecosystem: Environmental > Terrestrial > Soil > Wetlands > Peat | place...
GCGACTACGAATCTCTCCGCGTCGACATGCAGACCCTCTTCGGTCATCTCGGCATCACCACGACCGACCTGCCCGCCGCGGCATAGACAACTATTTGTCGATCACGCTGCGCAAGGCTCTAGATGTTCAACAAGCTCAAGACGCTGCACCCGGGAAAAATCGTACCGGCGATTCTCATCGTCGTTCTCGGTGGATCCGCTGTTGCCGCCGGCGCGGCAACCGGCGGCATCACCCCACGCCAACCCGACGGGATCCGAGGGGTGGTCGCCTCGGTGGACGGCAACACCGGGGCGGGGACCTGCATGACCTCTGCCACAGACACTTTCACGCTGACCGTCGCCGAGGGCCGGGCCACCACGACCGTTGCCGTCACCCCGACGACGACTTACACGGACTCCGCCGTCACTACGCCGACGTTCGCCAACGTCTGCGTCGGCAACGACGTCAGAGCGCTTGGCGCCTTCTCGTCCGGCACCCTGACGGCGACCTCGGTCGAGATCGTGTCGCCTCCCCAGGCCAATGTCCAAGGGATCGTCGCTTCGGTGGGCGGCAGCTCCGCCGCGGACCTCTGCGTGACCTCGGACACGGAGAGCTTCACGGTGGTCGGCAGCTGGAGCCTCTCCATCACGACCGTTGACCTCAGCGCGACGACCACCTACAGCGATGCCGCCGTCACGACGCCGTCGTACACCGACATCTGCGTAGCCAGCTACGTCAAGGCCCTTGGAGCCCTCTCGTCCGGCACCCTGACGGCGACCTCGGTCGCGGTTCTGCCTCCGCCCCCGGTCCAGGCTCAGGGCATCGTCGCCTCGGTGGGCGGCAGCTCCGCTGCCGACACTTGCCTGAGCTCTGACACAGGCGCGTTCACGCTCGTCGGTGGCAATCCCCTGGCCATCACGAACGTTGACGTCACCTCGACGACGACCTACAAGGACCACGCCGTCACGACGCCGTCGTACGGCGACGTCTGCGTCGGCAGCCGCCTCGATGCCACCGGGACCCTTTCGTCGGGCACGCTGACGGCCACCTCGATCTCGATCGAGCCCCCATTCCTTGCACCGAACCCCGGCGGCCACGGTGGCCACAATCCCCGCCCCGGCGGCCGGCGCTAGGCACTAAGACGGGTCGGAGTTAGCTGCCCTTGGGGGTGGCGACGAAGACAGGGATCGCGCGTGTGGTCCTGGCCTGATACTCCGCATATGGCGGGTAGGCGGCCACCGCGCGCTCCCACCAGATCGCCTTCTCCTCGCCCGTGACCTCCCGGACGACGACGTCGAAGGGCTCGGGGCCGTCCTGGATCATGACGGCCTCCGGACCCGCGATCAGGTTGTAGTACCAGACGGGGTTACGGGGAGCACCACCCTTGGAGGCAACCAAGGCGTACCCCCCGTCGTGCTCGACCCTCATGAGGCCGTACTTGTGGATCTTTCCCGTCTTGACACCCCGCATGGTGACGATGATGATCGGCCATCCGGTGTCGAGAAGCGTGTTCGCCCGCCGACCCCCGGAGGCCTCGTACTCGGCAACTTGGTCCCGCACCCATTTTTCCGGGCTGGGCTCGTACTCCCCATCTAGTGGCATTGAACCACTATAAGAACCGAACGCGGCCCGGGGCTCAGCGGAGCGTCGCCGCGTAGTCAGGGACGTAGCGGTACCGGTCCCGCGGTGGTCGCTTGTAGTCGCCCACCGGCGAGCGCGGCGGCAGCTTGAGCTTCGGGGTCTTGCGCTGCTCGTAGGGGATCATCGAGAGGAGATGGGCGATGCAGTTGAGCCGGGCCCGTTTCTTGTCGTCGGCCTCGACCTCGTACCAGGGCGAGTCCGGCAGATCGCAATGGGCGAACATCTCGTCCTTGGCCCTCGAGTACTCGACCCAGCGCTTGCGGCCCTCCAGGTCCATGTCGCTCAGCTTCCACCGCTTGAGCGGGTCGTTCAGGCGGTCCTGGAACCTGCGTTCCTGCTCCTCGTCGCTGACCGAGAACCAGTACTTGACCAAGATGATGCCGTCGTCGAGGAGCATCCGCTCGAACGCCGGGCACTGGCGGAAGAAGCGATGGTACTCCTCCTCGGTGCAGAACCCCATGACCCGCTCGACCCCGGCCCTGTTGTACCAACTGCGGTCGAACAGGACGATCTCCCCCCCGGCGGGGAGATGGGTGATGTAACGCTGGAAGTACCACTCGGTCTTCTCTCGGTCGCTCGGGACGGGAAGGGCGGCGATCCGGCACCAGCGAGGGTTGAGGTGCTCGGTGATCCGCTTGATCACTCCCCCCTTGCCCGCTGCGTCGCGGCCCTCCACGACGATCACCAAACGCTGTTGCTCATCGCGGATCCACTGCTGCATGCTCACCAGCTCGCTCTGCAGCCGGACGAGAGCTTTGTCGTATACGTCGTTGCCTGCCATGGCCCCATCCTGCACCCGCCAGGGCGCCGGCACGCAGATCATCGGCGTAGCCGGCTTTAGGAACGGGGCGCCTGGCGGCCCACGATCCGGCGGCGCAGCTCGAGGTAGACACCGGTGCCGACGATCGCCTCCAACTCCGCGCCCAGCGAGTCGATCACCGGGCGGTCGCCCACGTAAGCCAACGAACCCTCGGTGCAGCACCACGCCATTTCCTCGCCTTCTTCACCCCAGTCGCGGCGCGTCCAGCGGCGCACCGTGGCCACCTCGGTGTCGTCAGTACCCGCCACCCAGTCCACCCTGATGGGCAGCTGCCAGCACACCGACGGCTTCCAATCGATCGGTGACTCGCCTGCCGCGATGGCCTCCAGGTGCAGCGCGCAACCGGCGCCGCCGGCGAACCCGGGTCGGTTGAGAAAGATGCAGGCGCCGTCGACCACGCGGGTGTGGCGGCGGGTGTTGTCGCCGAAGATTCCGCCCTCGCGGGCCTCGGCTTGACGCTCGAAGCGGCCGGGATCCAGTGTCGCCGCCAGCGCGGCGATCAAGCGGGCTTCGTCCACATCGCAGAGCTCGGCGCCGACCGAGCAGCACCCGAGGCCCAGGTGCGCCGCCGGCTCGGGACCGATGCCCAGGCAGCCTCGACCCCACAGGCAAACCCATCGCGACTCGAGAAAGTCCCTCTCGAAGCGCCAGAGCGTGCCCTCATCGTGAATCTCTTCCATACCCGCGTCCATTGGAACGACCCTAGGCAAGTCCGCCCGCCTGTGCTTCGAGGCCCGCCACCACGGCGGCAACGGCGCGGGGATACCCGCCGCCATGGCGGCCGCGGCGCGGGGATAATCGAAGGATGGATTCTCTTCTCGATCTGCTGACCGACGCCGCGGCGCGCGCCGCTGAGTTCCGCGGGAAGGTGGCCGAGCGTCCGGTGTTCCCAAGCGACGCCGACCTCGACGCGGTGCGCACCTCGCTGGGCTCGTTGCCCGACGGACCTACGCCGGCGGCAGCGGTGATCGAACAGTTGGTCGGCGCGGTCTCGCCGGCGCTGGTCGCGACCACCGGTCCCCGCTACTTCGGGTTCGTGGTCGGCGGTGCCCTCGACGCGGCGACGGCGGCGGACATGCTCACGACCGGCTGGGACCAGCCTGCCTTCAACCCGTTCACCTCGCCGGCGGCCGCCGTGGTCGAGGACGTCGCGGGCGGTTGGCTGAAAGAGCTGCTGGGCTTGCCGGCCAGCGCCTCGTTCGGCTTCGTGACCGGCGGGCAGGGGGCGAATACCGTTTCGCTCGCCGCAGCACGTCACCACGTGTTGGCAGAGCTTGGTTGGGACGTCGAGCAGAGTGGGATCCTCGGCGGTCCACCGGTGCGGGTCGTCGCCAACGGTGAGCGGCACGCCACCATCGACAGGAGTCTGCGCCTTTTGGGACTGGGCGCCGGCGTGCTCGAGCCAGTCGACACCGACGCCCAAGGGGCGATCGACGTCGCCGACCTCGCACGCGTCCTCGCCCGCGGTCCAAAGGGCCCGACGATCGTCTGCCTGCAGGCCGGCAACGTGAACAGCGGCGCCTTCGACGACTTTGCCGCGGCGTGCGCGGAGGCTCACGATCACGGAGCCTGGGTCCACGTCGACGGCGCCTTCGGGCTGTGGGCCGCGGCCAGCCCGGCCACTCGCCACCTCACCGCCGGAATCGAGTCAGCCGATTCGTGGGCGACCGACGGCCACAAGTGGCTCAATGTCCCCTACGACGTCGGGTACGCCTTTTGCGCCCATCCCCGTGCGCACGCGGCGGCCATGTCCTTCACCGCCGCTTACCTGACAGGGCAGGGCCAGGGCGGGCTCCGGTCGCCGGGCGACTACGTGCCCGAGTCGTCACGCCGGGCCCGCGGCTTCGCCACGTGGGCCGCCCTGCGGGAGCTCGGCCGAACTGGCGTCGCCGAGCTCGTCGAGCGGTGCTGCGCCCTGGCTCGCCGCTTTGCCGCGCAGCTCGGCGCCACAGACTGCGCCACGATCGCCAACGACGTCGTGCTCAATCAAGTCCTCGTCGGCTTTGGCGATGACGAGCGGACCGACCGGACCGTCGAGGCCGTGCAACGCTCCGGAGAGTGCTGGGTGGGCGCCACCACCTGGCACGGGCAACGCCTCATGCGCATCTCGGTATCGAGCTGGCGCACCACCGAGGCCGACGTCGACCGCTCCGTCGCGGCCATCTTGGCCGCGGCCGAGGACCGCTAGAGACCGTGGCCAACCAGTTGCCCGTCCGCTGAGCTCCTCACTTGGCCTCGGCGACCAGGCCGGCGGGGGCGACGGCCAAGATACCCCCGTCCTCGTCAGCTCGAGCCTCGTCACCACCACCGCCCCGGTGGAGCATCCCGAGCCTGTGCATGGCGACCAGCCCGATGGCGGCCGCCACGAGGCAGGAAAGCCCGCCGACCCCGAGGCCGATCCGGGCGCTCGTCTCGGCGACGATCCAGCCGATCAGCGGGCCGCCGACAGGTGTGGAGCCCGTGAACGCGACCGCCCATAGCGCCATCACGCGTCCGCGCATGGACGGGTCCGCCTGGAGTTGCAGGGTCGAGTTGCCGGTGGCGAGGAACGTCACGCTCGCCCACCCGACGGCCGCCAAGGCCACGAACTCGACGGCCAGCAGCGGGGCGAGCGAGGCAAAACCGATCGCGAGCCCGAACGACAAGCCCGCCAGTGTGAGCCGCCTGAGCCCCGTGCGGCCGCGAGCCGCCGTGACGAGGCCGCCGAGCACCGCCCCGACACCCATGGCGGCCGTGAGGAAGCCGTAGGTCGCCGGACCCCCGTGGAAGGTCTGCTTCGCGACAACGGGCAGGGTCACCTGGAACTCGTAGGCGAGCGTCCCGACGAACGCCATCATGAGCAAGGGAACGCCGAGGCGCGGCTCCTTGGCCACGTAGCGGAACCCCTCGCGCATCTGGCCCTTGTGCCGCCCGGTCGGCTCGGTCGGACTGAGCGTGCCCTTGTCCATGGAGACGAGCGAGTAGACGACGGCGATGAAGCTCGCGGCATTGACGAGGAAACAGACGCCCTCGCCGACCGTCGCGATCAACAGCCCCGCGAGGGCCGGCCCGATCGCCCGGGCAGCGTTCACCATCGTCGAGTTGAGGCTGACGGCGTTGCGAAGCTCCTCGGCACCGACCATCTCGAGGACGAAGGACTGGCGGACCGGGTTCTCGAAGGTGTTGTTGAGGCCGAGCACGACCGCGAGGACGCACAGCTCCCATAGACGCACCACATGGGTGACCGCCAGCAGCCCGAGCACGAGAGCCTGCAGGCCCATGAACGACTGCAGGACGATCATGAGCTTGCGCTTGTCGACGCGGTCGGCGATGACCCCTGCATAGGGCCCGAGGACGAGCACGGGAAGGGTCTGCAGGGCGACGACGAAGCCGAGCGCCGTCGCCGAGTGCGTAAGGGTGTACACGAGCCACGACTGGGCCACCGACTGCATCCAGGTCCCGATGAGCGAGGTGGACTGGCCGAGGAAGTAGCGCCTGAAGTTGGGGACCGACAGGGCCGAGAAGGTACGGCGCCCGATCGCGAGCACCCGGCTCATCGGCCGACTCCACTCGACGTAGACGGCTGATTCTCCCCGACCCGCTCCGCCAGCTCCTCCAGCACCGGTAGGGCCGCCAGCACGACCTCGCGCGCAGAGGGCTCGAGCTCCATGAGCCGGCGCGACAGGGCATCGTTGCGCTCGGAGCGGACCCGCTCGAGCAGGCGGCGCCCTTTGCCGGTCGCCTCCACGCGGCACACGCGCCGGTCGACCTCGTCAGGCAGCCGCCGGACGAGCCCCGCCTCTTCGAGCTTGGGAATGATACGCGACACCATCGTCGGGTTGAGCCCGGCGAAGCTCGCCAGGTCCGACAGCCGCATGGGGCCCCGGCGCTCGGCGGCCACGAGGAGGTCGACCTCCGTCGCCGTGAGCTGGCCCGCAGCCGCCGTCGGCCGCAGCCGGCGCGAGAGCCGTGCAACTGCGATGCGAAGGCGCGCCGCGCTCAGCTCCTGCTCCCCGCCGGGTCCCGGTCCCGTGCTCGGTGCGGCCAGATCCTGCGTGATCACCTCGACCCCCATCTACTTGCTTGCCAGCAAGCATTATATCTGGTCAGTCGAGCTGAACCGGTCGCCCCAGCGCAGGTCGCGGGCATGCCGGTAAAGCGCGCCGTCGCGTCGGCTGATGACACGCTCGAAGAGGCCACCCGGCTCGCACAGGACGAGCCGCACGTGGCCCTTGTGCGGGCGCGGGGAGCGCACCAGCCGGGGCGACGGGGCGAAGGGCCGGCTCGAAGATACCGAGAGGTAGGAGTACTTCTCGTCCTCGTAGCCGAGCCGCGCCGCCTTGAGATCGCGGTGCAGGCCAGAACGCTCGAGGCGGACGGCGAAGTGGCACCAGTCCGGTCCCTCCATGGGGCAGCACCCGTCGTGGGGGCAGGGGGCGGTCACCTTCGCTCCCCAGGAGATCAGAACGCTCCTCGCGGCTCGCAACCGCTCGAAGCCCGCCGGGGTCCCTGGCTCGACGATCACGAGCTCGCCCTTCGTGGCGCCCCACCATCGCTCCAGCGCCGGAAGCTCGCGGCACTCACCGATCTCCCCGAGCACGTAGGCGGCGACGACGAGGTCGCTCTCGGCCAGCGCGGCCGAGGTGGCGTCGCCGAGGATCCAGAAGAGCTCGGGCACGAGCCCGGTCAGGCCGCCTTCGCCGAGCCGGGCGCCGAGGGCGGCGGCCTCCCGATCGCGCTCGACGAGCACGGCTCGCCCTATGGACCTGAACACATCCACGGCCGCCCAAGTGGCGGTCCCCGGCCCTGCCCCGAGGTCGAGGACGCTTTCCGGGGCCCAGCCCGGCCGCAGCGAGGCCAGCTCGGCCAGCACCCTTCGCGTCGCCGCGAAGGTGGCCGGGGCGCGGGTGGCGAGGTAGGCCTGCATCTCGGTTGAGGAGAAACGAGGGGCGTCCTCGCCCGCCCCCGCGGATCGGTAACGCTCCGAGAGCGCCAAGGCCGGGCTGCGCAGGTCGCGCCGGGCAAGCTCGCCCAGCTCGCCCTCGAGCGCCGCCAGGAAGGCGGCGCCGGCGTCAGCGGCACCGGGTTCTCGGTTCAATTGCGCACGCCGGCGGCCGGCCTTCCGTCTTCCAGGTAGAGGCACGCCTTTGCTCCGACACTGGCGCGGACCCGGCGGCGAAGCGGCCCGCTCAGCAGCTCGAGCGCCTCGTCCACGAGCACGAAACGGTATTCGGCGATCTCACCGGGCTGCACCTCGACCCGACCCAGCTGCTCGACATCGAGCACGCCGCAGTCGAACAGGAAGCGCATGCCGCCCGGCCGGTCCTCACGGGGCCGCAGAAAGTCGACGCATACGAGCCGGCCGGTGTCGACCTCGACCCCGCTCTCCTCGCGCGCCTCGCGCCGGCAGGCCTCCCACGGTGTCTCGCCATCGGCTTCCACCTGCCCGCCAGGGATCGTCCAACCCGACTTGTAGGTGGGCTTCAAGACGAGCAGGCGGCCGGACGGATCGAATATGAGAGCCCCGGCCGAGGCCGGGATCCTCGGTACCACATAAGGCGCCTCTTCCATCAGACGAAGCCTGACACTCCGAGGCCATCCCCGTCAGAGCGTGCACGACCGCGCTGGGCCGGCGAGCCGACTAGGAAAGAGAGATGCCCGAAGAGGAGATCTCCTTGAGCGCCCGCGAAGCGCGACGAGTCGCGCTCGGCGCGCAGGGCCTGCTCGGGCCGAAGACGAGCGGCGGTCCGGAGGCCGTCCTCGGCCGGCTCCGGGCCGTGCAGCTCGACACGATCTCGGTCCTCGCCCGCTCGCACGAGCTCGTCACCTTTGCCCGCCTCGGGCCGATCGGGCGCGCCCGGATCGAGGAGGCCTACTGGGGGCCGGCCAGCGCCACCTTCGAGTACTGGTCGCACGCGGCGTGCATCCTCCCCCTGGAGGACTGGCCCGTCTACGCGTTCAAACGTCGGGCCCTCATCGCCCGGGGCCATCGCTGGCACCGTCTCGAGGACCCCGAGAAGAGCTGCACCTACGTCCGCGACCGCATCCGGGCCGAGGGACCGCTCTCGGCCCGCGAGCTCGGCGGTGCCAAGAAGGGCGGCGTCTGGTGGGACTGGAGCGAGACCAAGATCGCCGCCGAATGGCTCTTGGACATCGGCGAGCTCGTCTGCCGCCAGCGCAAGGGCTTCCAGCGCGTCTACGACCTCGCCGAGCGGGCCATCCCCGCCAAGCTCCTCGGGGTCGAGCTCAGCAACGAAGCCTGCCAGATGCGCCTCGTCGAGGCCGCAGGCGCAGCCCTGGGGGTGGCGACGGCGAGCGACCTCGCCGCTTATCACGGGCTCACGCGCCGCCAGGTCGATCAGGTGGTCGCGGAGACCGGACTGCTCCCGGCGAGCGTCGAGGGATGGGACCAGCCGGCCTATGCCTCCCCGGGGGCGCTTCGGGTGCGGGGGCGGCGGATGCGGGGCCGCGCCGTGCTTGTTTCTCCGTTCGACTCGCTCACCTGGTACCGGGCGAGGACCGAGCGGCTCTTCGGCTTCCGCCATCGCCTCGAGGCTTACGTGCCGCGCGCAAAGCGCCTACACGGGTACTTCTCGATGCCGGTGCTCGGCGGCGACCGGCTCGTCGGGCTCGTGGACCCGGGGCGGGTCGGCAAGACCCTTGTCGCGAAACACGTCTCTCTCGACACCAAAGACGCCCCCGTCCACGTCGCAGCCGCGCTTGTCGAGGCCGCCGCCTGGGTCAAAAGCGACGACATCGTCGTCGAGCGCGTGACGCCCGCCACAAGGACATCCGAGCTCCGCGTGATGGTCGCGGCGGCTCAAAGCTGAGAGAGCAACCCCTCGGCCGGGATCGACCCCGGGGCGATGCCTTCTGCGGCCATGCGGTTGGCGGTCGCCTGCAGCAGCGCGTTCGCCGGCGTCGGGACCTGGTGCAGGCGGCCGAGAAGCACGATCTCACCGTTCATCCAGTCGCATTCGACGTTGCCGGTGTGGCGGGCGAGGCTCTGCCAGGAGGAACCGCCGAGGCGGTCGTGGCCACCGATCGGCCGCGGCCTGCCAAGGGCCTCGCGGCGGTCGGCGTCCAAGGCCGGGTCGGCCACCTCGATCCCCGCCGCCTCGTAGCACCGGCGAGCCTCGTCCTGAGCGAGCTGCCACAGCGCCTGGGCGGCCGGGTCCTCGAGCGTGCCGCTGGCCGCCTCGATGGCGTTGCCAAGGTTGGACAGCAGTTTCAGGTACTTGCGGGCCATCACCTTCGGATCGGCGATCGAGTCGAAACTGCTCTCGTTGAGGTCCCGGGCCAGCTGCTCGCTCACCTCGTCGACTCCTGCGGGATAGCGCCCGACATCGAGGAGGCCCGTGAGGGGGGCGACCGGGATCTCGACGACCCCCGGCTCGAGATGGGTGGCAGGCATGAACACGCACATCGCCTGGACGTTGGCGAAACGACGCAGGGCGAGACGCTCGTTCTCCACCCCGTTCTGCGCGCAGACCACCGGCGTGCTCGGAGGTGCGCAGGCCGCGAGCGGGATGAGGAGGGACTCGCTGTGCTGGGTCTTGGTCGCCAAGATGGCGACGTCGCCCTCCTTGAAGCCGACCTCGGCCGGGCTGGAGACCGAAGGGACCGGGAGCTTGACACTGCGGTCGGGATCGCGCAGCTCCAGGCCGCGGCTGGCGAGCGCCGCCTGGTGGGCACCCCTCGCGACGAGGACGACGCCGTGGCCGTGTTCGAAGAGGCGACCGCCGATGGAACCGCCGATCGCTCCCGCTCCGAGGATCACATAACGCATGGTGCGAGCTTCTCAGATCGCAGCGCCTGGCGTCGCGGGCCGCGGGCCCCACCTCGCGGGCCGCGGGCCCCACCTGGCGGCCGGGGGTCACACCTGGCGGCCGGGGGTCAGCCCGCCGTGTCCACGATCAGCGTGACCGGACCATCATTGGCGATCTCCACGAGCATGTGGGCGCCGAAGCTCCCGGTCGCGACCTGGGCCCCGAGGTCGCGGAGATGCTCGACGACGCGTTCGACAAGTGGCTGCGCGACCTCACCCGGCGCTGCGGCCGCAAAGGAGGGTCTCCGGCCCTTGGAAGCGTCGCCGTACAAGGTGAACTGGCTGATCACAAGCAGGCCGCCTCCGACCTCCGCCAGAGATCGGTTCATGCGCCCCTCGTCGTCGCTCATGATCCGAAGATTCCAAAGTTTGGAGGCCATCGCCACTGCCTCCTTCTCACCATCGCCGTTTCTCACCCCCAGCAGCACGACGAAGCCCGCTCTCTCGAGCGACCCGACGACTTCTCCCGCGACGCTGACGCGGGCCCAGGCCGCCCGCTGCACGACGGCTCGCACCTCAGCCGCCTCTGTCCGCCCCGTCGGTCGCCCGCAGGTAGGCGGGCAGCTCGATGCCCGGGTTGAGGTCGGGTGACGGCTCGGGCGTGCCGCGAGCCACCCGGAAGGGCCAGATGCCGGCCCAGAACCCGAGGGCGAGGTCTTCGGGCTCGTCCACCGGCGGCCCGGTGCGTATCTTCGCCGAGACCTCGACGAGCGGGAGGGCCAACACGGCCGTCTGGCGCAGCTCGTCTTCGGTCGGGGCACGGACTCCGGCCGTGCGCCCCGGCACAAGCTTTTCCATCAAGGCCTCGAGGATGTCCTCTTTTACCTGCGCCTCGCGCACCAAGGTGGCGGTCCCGTGCACGACCACGGACCGGTAGTTCGTCGAGTGGTTGAACGCCGAGCGGGCAAGGACGAGGGCATCGAGGACGGTGGCCTCCAGGGCGATCTCGATGCCGGCTTGGTGGGCCGCCGTCCTCGCCATACGGGCGCCGGTCGAGGAGTGGACGAACACCGTGGAACCGACGCGGACAAAGAGCATCGGCAACACCTGCGGGCGTCCCTCGGCAATGAATCCGACGTGGCAGATCAGGGCCTCGTCGAGGATCTGGTGCACACTGGCGGTGTCGTAGCTCGCCCTGTCCGCGTGCCGGGAGGGCGTCGTCAGCCTGGTCGGGTTGTACATGGCCACAAGGCTCTCAGACCAGCTCCGCTCGCGCCTGGTCGAATGCCGCGGCCGCGCGCTCGAGGTCGTCGCGTGTGTGGGCGGCGGACATCTGGGCGCGGATGCGCGCCTTTCCGATGGGGACGACCGGGTAGCTGAACCCGATGACGTAGACGCCTTTTTGCAACAACAGCTCGGCCATGCGACCCGCCAGGGCAGCGTCACCGAGCATCACCGGGACGATCGGGTGGTCACCCGGGAGGACGTCGAAGCCGAGGGCCGTCATCCGATGGCGGAAGAAGGCCGTGTTGTCTCTCAGCTTCGCCCGCAGGTCGTCGCTCTCGTCCAAGATGTCGAGCACTACGAGCGAGGCGGCCACGATCGCGGGGGCGACCGAGTTGGAGAACAGGTACGGCCGGGAGCGCTGGCGCAAGAGGTCGACGATCTCCTGGCGTCCGCTCGCGTACCCGCCGCTCGCCCCGCCGAGGGCCTTGCCGAGCGTGCCGGTGACGATGTCGACCCGGTCCGCGACCCCGTGCAGCTCGGGCGTGCCCCGTCCGTGCTCGCCCACGAAACCGACGGCGTGCGAGTCGTCGACCAAGACCATGGCGTCGTATCGCTCTGCCAGCTCGCAGATCTCGCCAAGCGGCGCCAGGTAGCCGTCCATCGAGAACACTCCGTCGGTGGCGATCAACCGGCGGCGCGCGCCGGAGGCCTCTTGCAGGAGCTCTTCGAGGTGGCCCATGTCCCGGTTGCGGTAGCGGTAGCGCGTCGCGGCGCAAAGGCGGATGCCGTCGATGATCGAGGCGTGGTTCAGCTCGTCGCTGAGGACGGCGTCCTCCCTGGAGAGCAGGGTCTCGAACAGGCCCCCGTTGGCGTCGAAGCACGAGGAGTACAGGATCGAGTCCTCCGTCCCCAAAAAGCCCGAGAGCCGCCGCTCGAGCTCCTTGTGGACCGCCTGGGTCCCGCAGATGAAGCGCACGCTCGCCATGCCGTAGCCCCAGCGGTCGAGCGCCTCCTTCGCCGCCGCGACGAGCCGGGGATCGTCCGCGAGACCGAGGTAATTGTTCGCGCAGAGGTTCAGGACCTCGCCGCCGCCGGACACCTTGACGGTGGCCTGTTGCGGCGTGACGATGACCCGCTCGGGCTTGAACAGCCCCTGGGCGCGGATCTCGTCCAGCTGCTCGCTTATCTCCTCGCGAACCTGGGTGAACATGGCGGACCTCCGATCAGGCTTCGGACCACGTGAGCACGACCTTGCCGCAGCGCCCGAGGTGCACGGCGCCGAAGGCCTCGTCGAACTCGGTCGCGGGGTAGCGGTGGGTGATCACCGGCGAGATGTCGACCCCCGACTGCACGAGGACGGACATCCAGTACCAGGTTTCGAACATCTGCCGGCCGTATATGCCCTTGATCGTGATCATGTTCATGACAAGGTGCGACCAGTCGATCCCGAAGTTCTCGTTCGGGAGGCCCAACATGGCGATCTTGCCGCCATGGGCCATGTTGGCGAGCATTTCCTGAAAAGCCGAGGCTCGCCCGGACATCTCGAAGCCGACGTCGAAGCCTTCGGCCATGGCGAGCACGCGCATCGCATCGGCCACGGTCGTGCGCTCTATGTCGACCGCGAGCGTCACGCCCACCGAACGCGCCAGCTCGAGTCGGTAGTCGGACACGTCGGTGATGACCACATAGCGCGCCCCCGCATGGCGGGCGATGATGGCCGCCATGATCCCGATCGGGCCGGCTCCGGTGATGAGCACGTCCTCGCCGAGGACGGGAAAGGTGAGCGCCGTGTGCACGGCGTTGCCGAACGGGTCGAAGATCGCGGCCACGTCCAGGTCGATGTCGGACCTGTGACGCCAGACGTTCGAGGCCGGCAGTGCGATGTACTCGGCGAAGGCCCCGGGGAAGTTGACCCCGATCCCCTTGGTGTGGGCGCATTGCACACGCCGTCCCGCGATGCAGTTGCGACAACGCCCGCAGACGAGGTGCCCTTCGCCGCTCACGAGGTCACCCACATCGAGCTCGTCGACGTCGCCCCCGAGATCGACGATCCGGCCCACGAACTCGTGGCCGATGATGAGCGGGACGGGGACGTTCGCCTGCGCCCAGGCGTCCCAGGAATAGATGTGCAGGTCGGTCCCACAGATACCGGTGCGCAACACCTTGATCAGGACATCGCTGCGGCCGATCTCCGGCACAGGGACATCCTCGTAGCTGAGGCCGGGCTCGGGCCTGGCCTTGACGAGAGCCTTCATCGTTGAACCACTCCTCGTCGCTCTCGGATCCTCGTTTCTCCGAGCGACCCTAGTGCGCTCCGCTCGCGGGCCGGCAATCAGCGCGACGTCGGACGGCTGGCGCTTCGAGGGCGGAAAGAAGAGACTGGCACCATGGCCGAGGAGCCTCTAGTGGAGCCTGTTCCTGTGTCTGCGGTGCCGCGAGAGGCTCCTGCCGGCAAGACGCCGGCGGTGCCCGAAGCGCCCGAGGCGGGCGGGGCGATCTTCGCCCCCGGAACGGTCGCCGTCCCGGCGCCGACCTCCGTCCCGGCTACGGTCTCAGAACGCGCCGGCGACTCTGACCGGGACCGGGTCGTCACGTTGCTCCGTGACCATTGCGTGGCCGGGCGGCTCACGCTCGACGAGTTCTCGGAACGAACCGGCTTAGCACTCGCGGCTCGTACGCGGGGCGAGCTCGACTCCGTGCTCGCCGACCTGCCCGCCGACATGCCCGCCGCCTCGCAACCCATGGCCGAAGTGCCCCGACGGCGCGCCCGGCGTTGGATCGTCGCCGTGATGAGCGAGTCGGAGTCCAAGGGACGATGGCGCCTCGGCGGCCACACCTCGGTCGTGGCGGTCATGGGCCAGTGCCACGTCGATCTGAGCCGCGCCGAGATCGACGGTCCCGAGATCCTCATCACCGCGCTCGGCATCATGGGAGCCATCGAGATCGTCGTTCCCGAGGGAATCGACGTGGAGGTCACAGGCCTTTCCATCATGGGCCGGCGCAGCATCTCGATGCGCGACGTCCCGGTGCTCCGCGGTTCCCCCCGGATCCGGGTCAGGGCGTTCCCCATCATGGGCGAGGTGAACGTGACCAGTCGCTCCGCTGCCGGTCAGCTTCCTGGCCCTGCGCTTTAGCCTGTCCAGCAGGCAACCGGCAGAGGAGACACGTGTACATAGCCAAAGTTGACAGCGGCATCGGCGAGGACGAGTGGCGCGACTTCGTGACGACGCAGGGTTTCGGCCACCTCGTCGCCGCCGGTAGGGGACGCGAGGTCCCCGTTGTCGTCCCCACACAGTTCGTGCTCGACGGCGACGAGATCTTCCTGCATCTCGTGGGCAAGAACCCGATCCTCGCGGCGATCGCCGAGCAGCCCCGGGTGCTGATGAGCGTCGTCGGCGACTGGGCGTTCATACCCTCGGCCTGGAAGGCCATCGGTGACGAGGACCCGCTCTTGGGCGTGCCAACCACCTACTACGCCGCCGTCCAGCTGGAGGGCGCGGCAACGATCCTGTCCGACCCAGAAGACGTCGCGGCTGTGCTCCGCCGCCAGCTGGCCGTGATCCAACCGGGTGTCGAGATCGCCGACCCGCTCGCCGCCCACGAGCCGCAGCTGCGCACGATCCGCGCCATCCGCATCGCCGTCGAGCAGGTCCGGGCGAAGTTCAAGTACGGCGGCAACGTCGACGTCGCCCACCGGGAGGCGGTCGTCGCCGAGCTCGAACGACGCGGCGGTCTCGGCGATCTCGCCGCGGCCCGCCAGACCAGGCGCCGCATCGCCGCGTCGCGCTAGAAGCCCCCCGCCAAAGGCCGCCAGGGCGCCGTGTCAGCCCTCGCCGAGAAGCTTGGAGAGGGCGCTGCGGGCATCGGCGCTCTCGGCCGCCAGCTTGGCGAGGTGCTGGGCGAGCAACTGGGTCCATTCGGCGACGCTGATCTCCTGGCGGCTGATCACCACGCCCCGCACCTCGCGGGCCGCGGTGGCCACGAGGCCGCCGTGGCGGGTGGCGAGCTCCAAGGTGAGGTCGCCGAGGCGGACCCGGATCGAGGTCGCCCGACCCTCACGCCCGGCCATCCGGTCCTTCATCGACCGCTCCCGGTCCACCTCGACCATCCCGACAGGCAAGAGGTCGGAGACTGTCGCCGAGAGCACGCGGTGGTAGGCGTCCAGATCGGCCGTGTCGGCCCGGATCGCGGCGGCGACCAGGTCGACGACGCTGGCCTCACTGTCGGGCTCGGCCGGCGGCTCACCGGCGCCCCCGGGGCCGGCCGCACCGCCGCTTTGGGCGCCGGGGACGATCTCGGAGCTCACCGGTCGATCAGTGGGAGGACCATCTGCGGCTTGGCGATGATGTGGTCAGCACGCAGCGGCCGAACGGCGGTGCCGATGGCGAAGAACTCGGTCGTGTGCCCGCCCCACTTGTGAGCCAGCGACAACAGCTGGACGCCGACGATCCCTTCGGCCTTCAGCTGCTCGGCCTCGGCCTGCATGCGGCTCATCGCCAGCTCGCGGGCATCGTAGAGAGCCTCGGTGAACTTGGGTATCTCGACGTTCCGCCCGACGTTGCCCATGGCCTTCAGGGCTCCCTGGTGGGCGATGTGGTACACGCAGCTGCCCATCACCATGCCGAGCGGCGCGTAGCCCGCCTGCACGAGCGTCCAGAAATCCTGGCCCGACAGGTCGGAGGTGAAGGGCTTGTTCTCGTCGTTGCGCCAGTTGCCCTTGTCGTCGGACTTGACGGCGGTGCCGACCGCTATGAATTCGGCGAGGTCGTTTCCGAACTCCTTGAACTCGATGTCGAGCCGAACCCCGACGATGCCGTCCGCGCCGAGGGCGTCGGCCTCGGCCTCCATGCGGGTCATCGCCAGCTCGCGGGCGTGGTACATCGCCTGCGAGAGCGTGTCGAGCTCCATGTTCTGGCTCCACCGGCCGACCTGGAGACCGACGTGGTAGATGCTCGAGCCGAGCACGAGGCCGAGAGGCCGGAAGCCTGCCTCCCGCACGAGGAGAAACTCGTTCACGCTCAAGTCGGAGGTGAACAACGCGCCCGGCTGGCCCGGCCGCATTTCGGCCAGACGCCGCATCGCATCTTGGGGGATACCCAGCTCGTTGGCTTCGATGGTCATCGTTTGCTCCCGTTCGGGTTCGATAGCGGCAGGATCGTGAGGCTCTTCGGCGGGATGGTGCCTTCTGGGTGGAACCGGACGACGGCGTCGCCTATCAACCTCGACTCGGCGACGTGGTCGGTGTGGTTCTCGGCTACCTCTTGGGCGTGGATGCTGAGCTGCATGGTGCGTGTGATCGCCCCATCGGCACCGAGCGCGCCGACACGCCGGGCGAGCTGAGACCTCGAGTCGGCTCTCACGTGGTTGACGAGCTCGGTGTAACCCGAGACCTCGGTGTTGTAATTCCAAGCGCTCGCTTGGCTCCTGGTCGCCCAGTCGTCGTGGCGGATCGCGACCGAGATGCCTATGGCGACCGAGACCGGCATCCATCCGCCCTGGAACAACTTGGCGAAGTCCTGACCGTTCAATGTCGTCGAGAACAGCTGGGCAGGACGCTGATCGCCGGCCGCACGGACGGCGGTGCCGAGCGCCACGAACTCGCGGTTGCCCTGGCCGAGATGGCGCTGCTCCAGACGTACGCCGACAACACCGTCGCCGCCAAGGGACTGGCACTCGAGCAGCATGCGGTGCATGGCGGTGTCGAAACCGTGGTAGAGCGCATCGACATAAGGGGCGTAGCCGACCCATCCGCTGGATCGCCCGCTCGTCACCGTGGTGCTCACTCCGGCGTAACCGCCGATCAGCCCGTAGCCGGAAAGCCCGTAGCCGCCGTAGCCGCAACCCGCCCAGCCGGTGAACCCGATGCTCTCGACGATGCAGCCCATCACCTCGCCGACGACAGAGAAACCACAGGCCTCGACACCGACGTGGCCTGGTACCGAAAGCAGGCTGCTGTGCACCTTTGACGAGCGGCCCCGCTCCATCCTGGCCAACGCAGCGGGCGGAAGGTCCCGTCCGTCCCAATCTGTAGTCATCGATCGCGCCTCCAGGACAGACCGCCGAGCGGACCCTACCACCGCCTTCGGGCCTGTCGCCCCTCGCCCGGGCGCCCTCGCGGCGATCTGCCCGAGGGGCTGCCTCAGCGCCTGCCGACCATCTTCCACGCCCCGGGAAGCAGCACCGCGGCGATGGCCGCCTTGATGGCGTCACCAGCGAGGAACGGTGTGAGCCCGAGGGCGATCGCCCTCTGCGGGCCGACGTGCAGGCTCACGGCGAGCCAGCTCACGCCGACGGCGTACAGCACGACCTCGCCCGCCACCATGGCCGGCACTGATTTGAAGAGCGACCGGTCGGCACGGCGCTCGGCGAGGAAGCCGCACAGTCCCGCGCACAGAACGAAACCCACGACGTAGCCGAAGCTCGCTCCCAGGTAACCGCTCGCATGGTCGGCGAACCAGGGAAGCCCGGCCAGCCCCGCCGAGCCGTACAGGGCCATGGCGGCGATGGCCCGCTTCCAGCCGAGTGCGGTTCCCGCGACGAGCACGCCGAGCGTCTGGCCGGTCACCGGAACAGGCGTGAAGGAGAGGTGGAACGAAACTTGTGCCAGCACACCGACAAGACCAGCTCCGGCGATGACGAGCAGGGCGTCTTGCGCGAGCGTCGCCGACAACAGGTCTCCGAGCACGAGGGGTTCCTGGCGTCGCAGGGACGCAGACGCAGTGCTTGACATGTGGGTAACCCTCCTTGGTGGCAAATCTCGCTCTCGCTCGGCCGACGCGCTGAGCCGACAGCGCGAGCAGATGACCTTATCGAGGGACTGCCGGGGCGCCAAGCCTCCGGGCCCCTCTCAGGTGACCGGCCGCGGCACCTATGAGCGCGCCCGGACGCTCCACACCGTGGGCGAACGGGACCTTGCGAAGGCTGGCGAACTGGGGTTTGCGGAGGCGGGCGGATTCCCCCGCTGTGGATGAGCCTGGTATCGAGTTGGGGATGGAAGGGGGAAAAGCGTTAACTTCTGTGAACTTACGGTGGATTTCGCGGAAACCGGTTGACGCTTTGCGGGCATGGGTGCAAGCTCTCACTCAACCGAAAGCGATTCAGTCAATCGCCCAAGGCGAGGGAAGCCCGCAGGGGAGTCCGGAGCGTAAGGTGTGCGACTGAGCCGCTAGAGGAGAGGTGGACGGACCTCCGCCCTAAGGCGAGCCTCTCGGGGCGAGCACAAAGGTTCAGGCACCGGCAGGGCCGCAAGGTTCCCGGTTGTCTGACAGGAGGGCGAGCTGCCCAGGGGATGACCCCGGGAAGTACGGAGGCGCAAGCTGACCGGCTACCCGGGGTCCCTCCGCGTCTGAGGGCCTGCTCCGATCTGAGGGCCTGCTCCGATCTGAGGGCCTGCTCCGAGCGGGTCCCGATTCTCGGGAACCCTGTGCCTGCAGACTTCCCGGTATGCGAGACGTGGAACATGAGCAGAGCGCCACTGCGTCCTCCGCGCGATCCGGGCTCGTCGCCTCCGGCCCTCCGCCTCTGGCCGGCCGACAGGGCTGACGCCTGGAAGCGATCAAGGTGGCATTACCGTTTACTCCGACATGGGAGAGCCGTGAAGCCAATACCCGTCGTCTTCCATCTCGGGCCGCTGCAGATCCACACCTATGGGATCGGGCTCGCGGTCACTTTCTGGTTCGCCTACCGCTACTTCGCGAAGCGTCTTCGCGACCACGGGTACCCCGATGCCTGGCTCGGGCTCGCCTTCGTGTGGATCGTCATCGCTTCGATCGTCGGCGCCCGGCTCGTTCATGTGGTGGCGAACCTCAACGGCCCGCAGGGATACATACAGAACCCTGGGGACATCTTCGCGATCTGGCATGGAGGCCTGTCCAGCTTCGGAGGACTGCTCGGGGGTGTGCCGACCGGGCTGATCTGCGCCCGGCGCCGGTGCCCGCAGCTGCGCCTGGGCGCGGCTCTCGACCTTGTCGCGCCGGTTCTGGTCATCGCATGGACCATGGGCCGCCTGCTCGGTCCCCAGCTCATGTACCAAGGTGGAGGGAACCTCACCCATGCCTGGTACGGCATGGCCTACGCCGGCCAAGCCGGAAAACGCGTCCCTGTGCCGATCATCCAGGCGTTCGAGGACGCGGTCGTCTACCTCGTTGCTTTGCGGGTAGAACGCAGGATTGCCCGCCGGGGTGGCCCGATCGGCATCGTGGCGACGACCGTGGTCACTCTCTACGGCGCCTTTCGCTTCAATGACGAGTTCGTCCTCTTACCGCACAACACCGGCGGCGACATAGCTGTCCTGGTCGCCTCGGTGATCTTCGTAGCCGTTGGCGCAGCGCTCGCCGGCTTTTTGCTGTGGCGCGATCGAGACCGCGCCCACGACGGGGTCACCGACCCCTGGCGCTCTCCGGTGGCACAGGAAATCGCCCTGAGCTCCGATGATGACGACACCGACCCGACGCGTGCTGCTGAGGCTGAGCCCTACGACTCAGCGTCTGGCCGGAACCGTCCCGAGACGACCAATTAGGCCAATTACCGGAGCGGATCGCCCCAGTGAGAGAAAGGGCGCTGGCCCCTGCCCGCTGGGCGTCCGGGGCGACCCTGAGGGCCAAGCCCCGGCAATCCTGGCCCCCTGACGGCTCTACGAAGCCGTCAGGGATACCAGGATGGAACCGTCCCTCGCTGAGACCGACGTGGCCACCGCACGACGAGTCGCTGTGGCAGCTGGGAGTGGGAAGCTAACGATCGAGGCCAGCCGCAGGGCGGCGACGCCGGCTGGGAACAAGGCTCCTGAGGCCTTGAAACCACCTTTGAGTGCCGTTGCCGACGTCTTCTCCGACCGAAACTCCAGGTTCATTCCGAATTCCCTCGCACTAGAGCAACGTCGACACGTTTGGGGTCAGGCTTGAGCACTCAGTACATTTATGTCACTACTTTCTGTGGTAGACCCCTCTCGCCCGGCCGAATGACAAGATGGTCGGACATGGGGACCTTCATCCTCGGCGCCCTCTCGAGCACCCCGGCATCGGAGCGTCCCGACCTGCTCGCCGAGCCGACCCGAAAGGCGCTGGCCGAGGGGCGCCTCCTCGACGACGTCGGAGTGGTCGAGATCGATCCGGCCCTTTCCGACACGGCCGCGACGCAGCAGGAGTACGGGCTCGAGCCCGACTCGCTCGCCAACTGCGTCGTGGTCGGCGGCAGGCGGGAAGGGACCGAGCGCTTGGCCGCCTGTGTCGTGCTCGCGACGACCCGCGCCGATATCAACCGGGTCGTCAGGCGCTTTCTCGATGTCCGTAAGGCGTCGTTCCTGCCGATGGACCGCGCCGTCGAGCTCACGGGCATGGAGTACGGCGGGATCACCCCCATCGGCCTGCCGGAAGGCTGGCCCCTGCTCGTCGACCGTCTCGTGGTCGAGACCGCTGTCGTCCTCATCGGGTCCGGCGTGCGCCGCTCCAAGATCCTGCTCCCCGGTCCTCTGCTCGCCCGCCTCCCGGGTGCCGAGGTCATCGATGGGCTGGGCGTGTAGCAGCACCCTCCTGGCTCCCCGCCTTGGATGAAAAGCGCGCCGGGTCCGCCTCGAACCGCGACCGGCAGCGGTCCGAGCAGAAGTAGAACGTCTTGCCGTCGTGCACGGCGGAGGCAGGGGCGCTGGCCACCTCGACTTGCATGCCGCACACCGGGTCGAGGGCGTAGCCAGCGTCGGCTCCGAGGCGGCCCCTGTTGCGATACACCCAGTAGAGGGCGGCCAAGAGCGCAAGGAAGATGACGTTGAGGTACGTGGTGTAGTCCCAGGAGAAGTGCACAGGGGCCACCTGGGCGGGGCGCCTCGTGGGCACGAGGCCGGCCGCGTCGAAGATGGCCCCGGTGACGAGCCCCGCCGCCGACATCACCGCCCAGAAGACCACGAGCATCCGCAGCATGAGGCGTGTCCGGTAGTAGCGGCGGTACACGAGCAGCAAAGGGAAGCTGATCAGGTCGGCAAAGAGAAACGAGATCACTCCGCCGAAGGAGATCCCCCCCTTCCAGAGCGCGGCGGCCAGCGGCACGTTACCGATCGAGCAGACGAAACTGATGATCGCGATGAACGGTCCCACGAAGGCATTCTCGAGCGTCGTCCCCCAGCCGTGGCCGTGGATGAAGACCGTGTTCCAGACCCCGACGGGCACCAGGACAGCCAGGAACCCGGCGACGGTGAAGCCGAGCAGCAACTCGCGTCGCAACATGGTGAAGTCGGCCATCGTGTAGGTGGCGGCATCGACCCATCCACCCTTGGAACGTAGTTTCTTCGCCCACGGTACCCGCTGGAAGGCGGCGTTCTCGAACGACGCGCTGCCCTGCCCCTGGTCGTGACCGTGACCGGACTCGTGACCGTGACCGGGCTCGGCGCCCGCCGTCAGCCGCTGCCGGGCCTGGACGACGAGCCTGCCCCGCAACCAGAGGCCGCCCAGGCTCGCGAGCAGGACGATCATGATCACCCCGCCGACGAATTCGCTCGCCGCGAACTGCCAGCCCATGAGCACGATGAGCACGACGCCGAGCTCGATCACGAGGTTGGTCGAGGCGAACATGAAGACATTCGCCGTCACGAAGTCGGCGCCCCTCACAAAGAGCGACTTCGCCATGGCACTGGCCGCGTACGAACACGACGAGGAGGCCATCCCGTAGCCGGAGGCTCGGGCTACCGCGGCCGGGCCGTGATCGCCAAGCTTGGCCTGCATCGCCTCCCGGCTGACGAAAGCCTGCACCGCTCCCGAGAGCGTGAAGCCCAAGATGAGGGGCCACAGCGTCTCCCAGAACATGAAGAAGCCCTCTCTGAAGCTCCTCCCGATGGCATCGATCCAGCCGACGCCGGCCAGCAGCATCGTTCCGCTGATCACGCCAGCTCCAGGCGAACAAGTCTCGCCCTGCTGTTGATCACGACGCGTGAGTGTATTTGTCCCGCGACCAGACCCGGACCGGTGGCGACCCGAGCCGCACCGGTCGTGGCCCGATGGGACGGGCGGCTGAGCCGCGGAGTCCTCACGGGGAGCCTCTGAGCAGCCCTCTGGTGGGGACGGAGGGGCTCGAACCCTCACTGTGAGCGTTTTAAGCGCCCTGCCTCTGCCGGTTGGGCTACGTCCCCGAAATCGCTCCACGGCCTCTGACAGGCGTCTTTCGCGCCTATGACGCTCCAGCCGCCCGGAAGGGTCGTCAAGAAACCCTAATCAGCTGTTACAAGGTTGATGGTTGACAGTCGTTACCAATGTGACGAAAGTTAAAGCATGTTGCACAGGAGGGGAAGCCTGCGAGGCACTGTCGGTCCGGTGGCGGCCGTCCTTGCTTTGACGGGTTCACTCTTTGTGGCCGCGGCGCCGGCCGGGGCGACGCCTAGCCCCATCAACCGTACCAACTCGCAAATCAGTTCTCTCCAGGCCCGCGCCAGAGCGCTTGCCCTGCAGATCACGAGCGACCAGAACGAAGTGTCGGTCGCCGCCGAGGAGTACGACGAGGACACGGTCTCTTTGCAGGAGGACCAGCTGACGCTCGCCAGGACCGAGGGTCAGCTGAAACAGACCCGCAAGCAGCTCCGCGCCGTGCGGGCCCGGGCCGAGAACGCCGCCATCGAGGCCTACGTGACCGGCGACGGGTTCGACTCCCAGGTCGGCGGGATCCTCGACTCGAGCGTGAACGACGCCCAGAGCGCGGCCGTCTATTCCGACATCGTCGTTCACTCCCTGAAAGCGGCGATGAGCCAGCTGCACGTGGTGACGATCCGGTTGGCCGCCGAGCAGGCGACGGAGGCGGAGACGACGGCAGCCGCCGCGCGGGCCCAGCTCTCGGCCGACCAGGCCCGAGCTGCAGCCGAGGCGGCGACCTCGGAAGTCGAATCGGCTCTCGGCGAGGTGAAGGGGCAGCTCGCTGTGCTCGTCATAAAGAAAGAGCAAGAGATCGCCGCTGCAAAGGCCGCGGCGGCTCTCGCCGCCGCCAGAGCCGCGGCCGCCAGGGCCGCCGCCGCCGAGAGGGCCGCGGCCGCCAAAGCCGCCAGGGAAAGGGCCGACCGGGTGGCCACGGACGCCGCCTACGCCAGCGCGGGTGACGGGAGCAACCTCGGACCCGGGACGAGCGACACCGGGCAGTGGCCGTTCGGTCCGGGAACCGGTCCCGACCAGCCTGGCTTCGGTGACCCGCTCATCCCGGCCGGGACTAACCCGCAGGGTCTCACTGCCGTGACGGCAGCAGTGTCCTACCTCGGCGTCCCCTACGTGTGGGGCGGGGCGAGCCGCCAAGGCGTCGACTGCTCGGGCCTTACGATGCTGGCCTGGGCGGCGGCAGGAGTCGACCTGCTCCACGGGGCGACGGTCCAAGATTCGGAGTCCACGCCGGTCAACCTGCTCGACATCGAACCAGGCGACCTCCTCTTCTACCACTTCCCCGACGACGGTCCCCTGCCCATCACCCACGTCGCGATCTACGTCGGTTCCGGTCCTTTTGGGACCGACACCATCATCCAGGCGGCGGAGACCGGCACGAATGTCGCCTACTACCCGATGTACTGGGGCGGCTTTGTCTCGGCCGGCCGACCCTGACAAGCTCCACCCCGCCCGCGGCCACACCTGAGACCGCGATAGGGCGTCCGACTAGGGCAAGTCTCTCTGGCGGTCGGCTGCGTGCCCGCTCCCGACGGCGGTCGCCATCGGGACCGTCACCGGCATCCCGCTCGGGATCGTGCTCGGGCGTTACTTGTGGGACGCCTTCGTCCACCAGATCAACGCCGTGCCGCTCCCGATCGTCCCCGTCCTGTCGGTCGTGCTCGTGGCGATGGGGGGCCTCCTCCTCGCCAATGTCGTCGCGACCGTACCGGGACGGATGGCGGCGAACGCGCCGACGGCGGCGCTGATGCGCACGGAGTAGCCGGGCCTTCAGCCTCCGACCGGGTGAGGCGCTACCAGTTGGTCGAGCCGGACAGCCACTGGCGGTAGTACCGGTCCCGGCGCTCGGTCCATTCCTCGGATGTGATCGCGTAGCGGACGTGGTCCTCCCAGCGGCCGTCGATCTCGAGGTAGCGCAGGGCGATCCCCTCCCCGCGCAGCCAGAGCTTCTGGGCGACGCGGCGGCTCGGGCGGTTGCGCGGGATGATCGAGATCTGGAGCCGGTGAAGACCGACCTCCTCGAAGGCGAAGCGGAACAGCAACACGCAGGCCTCCGGCACGTAGCCCCGGCCCGCCTGGGCCTGGTCGATCCAGTAGCCGACGTAGGCGTTCTGGAAAGGCCCCCGTGCGACCGAGGAGATGTTCACCTCGCCAGCAAAGCGCCCCATCGCGAAGATCCCGAAACCGTAGCCGGTGCCCAGTTGCCTCTCGCGCTCACGCATCGAGCAGCGAGTGGTGAAGGTTGTCCTGTCCTCCGACGGGTACGGCGCACCGGCCGGCCGCGGCTCCCACGGCAGCAGCCAGTCGCGACAACGCGTGCGCACCTCGTGCCAGGCCTCGTAGTCGTCCTCGCGCAAAGGGCGCAGGCGAACCCGACGGCCCACCAACTCAGAAGAGATCCCAGAAGCGATCAATTCGGCCATGTCAGCTCCGCGCCATCACGGTTGCTCACATCTCTATCGTCGCAGATCCGCCGGCCTCACGCGTAGACTTGAGCCACCCAACTCAGAAGACCGGTGAGCGCGTGGACTGCGCGATCGGGCCGTTGGTGATCGTTGAGAACCTATGCCTGAGCCCGACGCCCTCCCGACGACCGACGGCGGACCGGCGCGTCCGTGGATCGCTCTCGTGGGCGTGCCGGGACACGACCTCGATGCGCTCGAGAGGGCCCTTTGCACCTTTGGTTTGTCCTCGCTCGAGGCCCCGCGCCTTAGAGCGGTCTCGTCGAAGGCGCTGGGCGCGCTCGGGCGAAGCTGGTGGGACGCACCGGTGAGCGCGGCTGGCGCCGGCTCGGACGGCCCCCCGGCGACGCTCGACCAAGAGCTGGAAGCCTTCGTGGCGCCTGCGCGCAAGGCCTTCCTCGAGGCCGCTGGCAACGCCAGGGACCGGAGCCGCCCGGCACCGGCGGCGTTGCTTCTCGCGGACCAGGTCACGGCTTCGCTCCTGCCCCTCCTCCTGCGCGCGGTGGGAACGCCGGCTGGCGTGGTCCTCGTCGTCACCGACCCGCTCGAGGCGGCCAGGGACCTGGTGTGCGCCGGTGGCTTTGAGCAATCTCGCGCCTTGGCCGCATGGGAGCGGCACGAGCGTGCGGCGCTGAGCAACCTGAGGGGACTGCCGGTCTTCGTCACCAGCCGCTCGAGCGCCATCGGCGACCCTGCCGGCTGGGCCAGCTCCGTCGGGAGCTTCCTCTTGCTGCACGGGGCAGGGCCAGCCGAGCGGCCCTCGCCCGCACGCCTGGAGGAGGTGCTCGGGCCGTCGGTCGGCAACGACGGCGCCATCAAGGACGAGGGGCTGCTTCTCGAGAGCCAGAGACAGCTGGCCTCGCTCCTCGCCCAGCTCGTCGGGCCGCACGAGTACTTCGACCCGCCGGCTCCTGAGCCCGAATCACCCTGGGTCACCACCGTGCTGGACGGGCGCCGGGATCTCGAGCAGCTCTGGGGGGCCTTGGAATGGGCGACACGACAGCTCGCCTCGTTCCTCCCCGCCCTCGAGCGTGACGACGGCCGGGAAGCCGCCTCTGAGGACTATCCCCTGAACGCATCCGAGGACCTGGCGGCCTATCACCGCTGGCTCGAGCAACGAGGCGAACCGTGCACGCTGCCGCTCAGCGGTGGCCTCCCGGTGGCCCGGGCGCGCGTGCATGCGAAGGCCCCGCCGACTCTCAGCGTCGTAGTCCCCGTCCTCCGGCCGCCCGCGTGGGCACTCGAGCGCTGCGTTGCCTCCGTGCTCGCCCAGAGCTACCACGACTTCCAGCTCGTGCTGGCCGACGACGCCTCCCGCGACGGCGCGCTGGAAGCCCAGCTCCACTCTTTTGCCCACCTCGACCCTCGTGTCGAGCTCGTGCTCAGGGACAAGACCGGCGGCATCTCGGCTGCCACGAACTCGGCGATCGAGCACGCGAGGGGCGAGCACGTCGTGTTCTTGGACAACGACGACGAGCTCCATCCCGAAGCCCTCGCGAAGATGGCGGCCGCGATCGCAGCCAACCCGGAGGCCGACGTCTTGTACTCCGACGAGGACAAGCTCAGCCCCTCGGGCGAGCGCTGCGTGCCGAGCCTGAAACCTGACTGGTCGCCCGACCTGTTGCTCTCCAGCGCCTACTTCTGCCACCTGCTCGTCGTGCGCCGCTCGCTCGTCTCCGAGCTCGGCGGGCTGCGCTCGGAATTCGACGGGAGCCAGGACTACGACCTGATGCTCCGCGCCACCGAAGTTGCCCGCGCCGTGGTCCACGTGCCGGAGATCTTGTACCACTGGCGGGTCTTGGCGGGCTCGACCTCTGCCGACCCGCACGCGAAACCGTGGGCCTTCGAAGCCGAGCGCCGGGCGCTCGAGGATGCTCTCGCCAGGCGGGACATTGCCGCGGCGGTCGAGCCGCACGGGCGATATGTCGGGAATTTCCATGTTCGCCGGGCCGTCGCCGGCGAACCGCTCGTGAGCATCATCGTGCCGTTCCGGGACGAGCCGGAGATGACCGCGTCGTGCTACCGGTCCCTTGTGCGCTCGCCCGGTTACGAGCGCCTCGAGCTCTTGCTGGTCGACAACGCCAGCGAGCTCCCCGAGACCCAGGCCCTCTCGGGCGAGCTCGCCAAGGACCCAAGGGTGCGCCTTGTCCACGACCCGCAACCGTTCAACTGGGTCGCGATCAACAACACCGCTGCCGCCCAGGCGCGGGGCGACGTGCTGCTGTTCTTGAACAACGACATCGAGGCGCGCTCGGACGGGTGGCTGGCGGCGATGCTGGGCCACGCGCAACGCGAGGAGGTCGGCGCAGTCGGCGCCCTCTTGCGCTACCCGGATCTCACCGTCCAGCACGCAGGCATCGTGGTCGGCATGACCTGGGGAGCGGGCCATGTCCAACAAGGCCTGCCTTTCGGCCGCCCGAGCTACATGCTCATGACCGATCTCACCCGAGACTGCACCGCTGTCACAGGGGCGTGCATGATGACGCGGCGCTCATGTTTCGAGGACCTCGGCGGCTTCGACACTGCTCTTCCCGTCGCCTTCAACGACGTCGACTACTGCCTGCGCCTGCGCAAGAAGGGCCTGCTCGTGGTCTACACGCCGCTTGCTGAGCTGATCCATCATGAGTCCAAGAGCCGTGGGCATGCCGACGACGTCGTCGAGACCCCAGTCTTCAGGAACCGTTGGCGAGACGAGATGCTGCGCGGAGACCCTTACTACAACCGCGACCTGACGCGTTTCGACCCCTACTGCCGCTTGTCCACCGAGGAGGAACGTGACCTATGGAACATCTTCCGCTCGATGCTCGAAGTATCGTCGACGAGCTGAGGTCCGCCCCCCGTCCGCTCTCGGGGGAGCGACCGAGAGCCTGGATGCCGTCGGCCTCCTTCGCCGCTCTGCTCGAGGACGCCGACCGTACGCCGGTCCTTCTCAACGACCACCTTTCCTGGCTCCACGACAACTGCGACCTCACCCAAGCCCTCGCCCCGCCGGAGGGCAGCGGCCTCAAAGCCTGGGCGAAGCGGTTGGTCCACCGTGCCGTGCTGGCCGTGATGCGCCCCTACCTGGTGAAGGTCCAGGACTGCGTCTCGGTCACCGTGCGCGCCCTCGACAGCGTGGCACGCCGGGTGGACGACCAGGCGGCGACCCAGCTGCGCTCGATCGGGGCGATTCGCGCCGACCTAGTCGACTTCGCCCAGCACGTCGACGAACGACTCGACGAGTGAGCCGGGTCGTCCTCGTCACGGCTCGGTGGGGAGAGTCGCACGGCGAGTCGGGCGTCGTGGTCCGGCTGCTGGCCGGAGCGCTCTCGGTACGAGCGCAGGTCGAGGTCGTGTCACTTCGCATCTCCGGCGCCTCCCTTGCCCCGGGCGCTCCGGTGCGAACGCGGCGCGACAGCGTGTTCGTCGTTCACGAGGCCGCCGCCAGCCGGGCGGGGCGGGCGCAGGCAGGACTCCTCCGGGCCGCGCTGGCGCTGAGCAGAGGCGGCCGGCTCCCGGAGATCTCCGGGCCGCGGCTTGTCGAGCTCTACGGTGGGCAGGCGCCTGGTGTCGTCGAGCTGATCGCCTCGCTTCAGCCCGACTCGGTGCTGCTCGCCGGCCCTGAGACATGGTGGCTCCCCGAGGCCCTCGAGCCGGTTGCCGGCACTCCACGGGTGGTGTCGGTGCCCCTCCTAGGCGACGACCCCAGCTGCGACCTCCCCCAGCTCAGGTCGCTCGTGACCCAGGTCGACGCCGTCGGAGTGCTTTCGCGCGCCGAGGGGCGACGGGTCGGCGGCGGGGCGGAGGCGCACCGGCGGCCCACAGCGCAGCAACGAGCGGAGGTAATAGAGCTCGACGTGGCCTTTCCGATCAACCGGCCTGCCGCCGAGCAGTTGATGGTCGGGATGTCCCACTTCGATCGCTTCGTCGTGCTCATGACCGGGTTTCCCGACGGCTCGCCGGGGGCGGTTCGCTCGCCCGGACACGACTACGTGCGACGGTCGCTCGGCCCGATAGCCGTCGCCGAGGTGGCTCTCGGGCGCTGGTCCGTCTCGGACCGGCGCCAGTCGCGCCTGGTCCCTGTCAAGGCGTCCCGGCCCAATCTCTGGAAGTTGCTTTCGCATGCCGAAGTCTGCCTCGATCTCCGGCCGCAGGGCATCGTCGGTCGCGAGACGATCGAGTCCCTGCTCCTCGGCACGCCGGTCGTCGTGCCCGAAGGCACGGTGGCCGCCGAGCACGCAGAGCGCTCCAACGGTGGCCTTTGGTACCGGGACTACGGGGAGCTGTTCGACGCCGCAAAGGCGATACTCGATGATGCTTCGCTGCGGGCAGGGCTCTCCGAGTGCGGCCGTGCGTGGGCGGAGAGCGTGCACGGAGACCAGCGCCGTTTCTCGGAACAGGTGGCGCGGCTCGCGCTTGGATGACCGTGCTGGCCCGGCGGCGCTAGCGTCTTGGTCGTGCTCTGCTCACGGAGCGCCGCTCGATGAGGCGCGTGATCGATGCGCTCGACAAAAGCTGGGTGGCCGCCCTGTGCGGCTTGCTGCTTCCTCTTGGCGTTGCTGCGGTCCTCGTTCCCTTCCGCACCGGCTTCGCATTGCCCGCCTCGGCGCTCGTGCTGGTCTTCGTCGTCGTGGCCGTCGGTTCCTTCGGCAGCCGGTTCGCCGGCGTGCTCGCCGCCTTGTCTTCGGCGGCCTGGTTCGACTTCTTCCTCACCAAGCCCTACGAGACTTTCAACATCACCTACAGGCCCGACCTCCAGACCGAGATCAGCCTGCTGGTGGTGGGACTCGCGATCACAGAGATCGCCGCCCGCAGTCGCGGCTACCGCGAGGAGGCCTCCGAAGAGGCCGACAACATCGCCGTCATCCATGACTTCACCGAGCTGGTGGCCGAAGGCGAGCCGGCGCAGTTCATCGTCGCCCACGCGGCGGCCGAGCTGACATCGCTGCTCAAACTGAGGGACTGCCGTTTCGAGACCCAGATGTCGGATCGTCACCCGACACGTATCGAGCACTCGGGGGTGGTCGCTCTCGGCGGGCTGCACTGGGGAGCGCACCGAAGCGGGCTGCCCGGCAGGGAGGTCGAGCTCATCGTCAAGTTCCAGGGCGAGACCTTCGGGCGTTTCGTCATGACCCCGACCCCGGGCACGCCTGTGTCGTCCGACCGCCTGCTCGTCGCGGCCTTCATCGCCGACCAGGTGGGCACAGCGCTCGCAGTCCAGGCCAAGAGCGCCTAGAGATCCCGCGCCTGAGAAGCCGGCGCCAGGCCGGTACGGATGGCGAAACGGGCGCGGCAGGTGCAGCAGGTGGCAGGCCGGTGGCCCGGCCCGCGGCGCGTCGGTGTTGTGGGTGAGCAGCTCCGCCGGTCAGCAACTCAGGCGGTGAGCAGCTCGGAGGCGACCCCGTCGAGCAGGTCCGACTCGGATTCGGTGAGCACGTCGAAGCCGAGCACCGTCATCGATTCGGCCAACACGACAGTGCCCCCGATGATCACGTCAGCTCTCCCGACCTCGAGTGCCGGCCATTCCCGGCGACGCGCCAGACTCACGGAGGCGAGCCCGCCGAGCAGGCGCTCGATGGTTTCCAGCCGCAATCGGGCGTGATGGATGCGGCTCCGGTCGTAGTGGTCCAGCCCTTGGTCGAGGCGTACCAGCGCGCTCACGGTGCCCGCCACCCCGATCAGCCGCGCAGCACCACCAAGCTCGGGTTGCGCCTCGATCGCTCCCGTCACGAGCCCGCGCACGTACGCCCTTGCTGCTTCGAGCTCGGATCCCAGCGGCGGGTCGTGCTCGAGAAAGCGTTCGCTGACCCGCACGCAGCCCATCTCGAGCGACACGGCGTGAAGACCGGGAGGCCTGCCCCCTACGAGCTCTGTCGAGCCGCCTCCTACATCGATCACGAGGTACGGGCCTTCGGTGCGATCGAGCTCGGACGTCGCGCCCATGTAGCCGAGGCGGGCCTCCTCCCTGCCGTCGAGAACCTCGGGCACAGTTCCGAGAACCTCGACCACCCGTCGCGAGAACTCGGCTTCGTTCGCTGCGTCGCGGGCCGCCGAGGTCGCCGTCACCCGGGCCTGAGTCACGCCATGGTCGTCCATGACCTTCCGGAACTCCGCCAGGACATCGATGGTCCGCTGGATCGCCTCCTCGGAGAGGCGCCCCGTGCGGTCCACGTCTTGACCGAGGCGGGTGATCCGCATCAGGCGCTCGAGAGGCTGCCCGCCGGCGTCGAGAATCAAGAGGCGGGTGGAGTTGGTGCCTAAGTCGATCGCTGCTACCGGTCCGCCGGCGCTCACGATCGCTCGCCTTCCGACCAGGAAGGGTCGACTCGGTAGGTCGACGGGTCGAGGCCAAGCTGCTCGCAAGTCCAACGGCCCACGGGATCGGGACCGCCCGCGAGGAACCAGGCGAGATGAGCATGCAGGCACTTCACGCCACGGCGGGTCCCTCCGACACCACCTGTCGGCCTCGGGCCTGCCTGCTCGGCCGGAATCGCCGCATCGCGGAGGGCCTGGTACTGCGAATGCGCAGCCTCGAGCTCGGCGGGGTCGGCGGCTGCCTCGGCGGCCTTCACCCCGCCCTCCGACTCGAGACGGCTGACCAGTTCCCGCTCAGCCCGTCCCACGAGCCAGTACCGCGTCGGCATGGGCGTGCCGTCATCGAGCAGCGGGGAATTCAAGATGACGACCGGCCCGCCGTCGCGGTCGCGGACGATGACCTCAAAGGCTCCTTGGGGTGCCCTTCCGAGCAGTCCGGCGACGGCCTCCCAGTCGCCTTGGCTCACCGGCGGCGGCGCCTCAACGAGTAGATGACTATCCGCCCGATGAGAAGGATCCCGGCGACGGTCAGGTAGGGAGAGAGGCGCTTGAGCAGTGATTGTCTTTTCGCGATGGGGTAGCCCGGCTCGTAGGGCTCTGAGTAAGTTCCGCCGGGCGCTGTGGAGGTCTCGCCGGGCTCTGAGTACGTACCGACGGGCGCTGAGTAAGTAGCGCTCGGCGCTGACTTACCCTCCTCCTCGACCTCGACGTCCTCCTGGATCTCGTTCTCGAACTCGGCCTCCTCCTCGAGCTTGACCTTGTCGGTGACAATCTCGTCTTCGAGCTTGGCGTGGTAGGAGGCGACATCGGCATCGATCTCGGCCTCCTCAGCCAGCTTGGCGGGCTCGGCCGGCTTGGCGGCTGCGGCGGGCGCGGCCGGGTTGACGGCTGCGGCAGCGTCGGCCGGTTTGCCGGGCTCGGCCGGTCTGGCGACCGCCGCGGGCGCGGCCGGCTTGGCGGCTGCCGTGCTCTCGGCCGGTTTGCCGGGCTCGGCCGGCCTGGCGACTGCAGCGGGCGCGGTCGGCTTGGCGGCTGCCGTGCTCTCGGCCGGCCTGGCGGGCTCGGCCGGCCGAGAGACTGCAGCGGGCGCGGTCGGCTTGGCGGCTGCCGTGCTCTCGGCCGCCCTGGCGGGCTCGGCCGGCCTGGCGACTGCCGCGGGCGCGGCCGGCTTGCCGGGCTCGGCTGGTTTGGCAGCTGCGGCGGCGTCGGCCGGCCTGGCGACTGCCGCGGGCGCGGCCGGATTGCCGGGCTCGGCCGGCCTGGCGACTGCCGCGGGCGCGGCCGGATTGCCGGGCTCGGCCGGCCTGGCGACTGCCGCGGGCGCGGCCGGATTGCCGGGCTCGGCCGGCTTGGCAGTTGCGGCGGCGTCGGCCGGCTTGGCGGGCTCGGCCGGCTTGGCAGTTGCGGCGGCGTCGGCCGGCTTGACTACTGTCTCTTTCACGGCGCGCGGAGCGCCGTCCTCGGATTCGTTCTTCAACTCCATCGGCGCAAGTCCTCCTGAGTATCGATGTCGGCCGTAGTGCCTTCGCACGCTACTTCGGTGACGAGCTCGGGGCGACGGTTGGCAAGGGACCGGGCGCCCTCGTCACCGCTGATCGGTAGCAGCGACCAAATCTCGGCATCGAGCCTTACCGGGTGCCCACGCTGGCCGTGATAGGTCGCGAAGACGATGGGGCCACCGCGCGCAGCCGCGACGGTACGCCACGCCTCAGCCGTGAGCCCGGGAAGGTCGCCCAAACCTACGACCGCTGACAGGTGGCCTTGCCGAGCACACCAGTCGAGCCCGACCCGCAACGATGTGGCCTGGCCAAGAAGCCAGTCATCGTTGCGCAGCAGCGTCGCGCCGTCGGGTACGACCGAGCTCAAGTCGGCAGCACCGCAGACGACAACGAGCTCGTCGAGCTCAGCCTCCACCGCCGGGGCGATCGCCCATTCGATGAGCAGCTTGCCGCGGGCCTTGGCCAGCAGCTTCGCTCCCGGGCTGGCGCCAGGGTCGTCCCGGTTGAAACGCGTCCCAGCCCCTGCAGCAAGGATCACGGCAGCAACGGACACCAATCGGAGCGTAACGGCCGAGGCATGGGACGCCTGCGGCGCTGCCGCACGGCGCCACAGCCGGGCCGGAATCGGGCAGCCGAGGCGAGTGTGCGTTCAGCTCCGGTGGATGGGCCCTGTTTCGCGGCGGAGAGAGGAGACGATGCCTTGCGCCCGCCCGGTGCGGGTCGCGATGATCTCGGCGCAGATCGCCACGGCCGTCTCTTCTGGAGAGCGGGCACCGATGTCGAGGCCGATCGGGCTCATGAGGCGCTCTTCCAGTTCTGCCGCGTCGGCGCCCGCCTCCAAAAGGCGCGCCCATCTTCTCTCGTGCGTCCGCCGCGAGCCCATGGCCCCGAGATAACCGACCCGGGTTCTCAGGGCGCCGATGATCGCGGGGACGTCGAACTTGGTGTCGTGTGTGAGCACGCAAACGGCATCCCGCGACCCGAGCGCGGGGCCGACCCGTTCCAGGTACCGGTCCGGCCACTCCACGACGATCTCGTCGGCGAGCGGGAAACGGGCCTTGGTCGCGAACACCGGGCGGGCGTCGCAGACCGTGACTGCGAAGCCGAGCACCTTGCCCACCTCGACGAGGGCCCTGGTGAAGTCGACGGCACCGAACACGATGAGGCGAGCGGGGGGGGCGAACACCTCGAAGAAGACGGCGACCTCGTTGCGGCGGGCTTCTCCGTGCGGGCCGTAGTGGCGGGTCACTGTCACGCCGCGCTCGAGCGCGGCAAGAGCGTCGCGTTTTGCGATTCTGTCCAGCTCCGGCTCGCCGAGGCTGCCGAGGCTCCGGCCGTCAGGCCAGACCACGACCTTGGCGGCGAGGGCGGTGCGGTCTTCGGCATCGCCCTCTGCAGCTGTCACGGTCGCGAGCACGACAGGCTCGTCGGCGAGAAGTGACGCACGGAGCTCGCGGTATAGCCCGCCGCTCACGGGCTGGACTCCCCCGTCACCAGTCGAGTGGTTCCACGAGGAGGTGCACGGTGCCGCCGCAAGTCAGCCCGACGGCAAAAGCCTCGTCGTCGGAGTATCCGAACGTACACACCTTCGCCTTGCCGCTCTCGAGCACGGCCAGCGCCTCGGCGACCACGGCGCCCTCGACACAGCCGCCTGAGACCGAGCCCGCAACCTCCCCGTCCTCGTTGACGGCCATCGTGGCGCCCGGGTCCCGCGGTCCGGAGCCCTCGATGCCGATCACCCGTGCGATCGCGACACGTCGGCCCGCGGCCTGCCAACGGTCGATGTCGGCGATCACCTCTTTCATCCTTCCATCACCTCCACCACGTGGCGTCCGAGGCTACCGCCACCGTGCGCCAGGACAACGGGCGAGCCGCGTCACGCTCGCGACGCGAGTGGCGGGTGGTGGCGTGGGCTCGTCTCGCGACGCGAGTGGCGAGTGGTGGCGATGGGCTGCTCTCGGGATCAAGTGGCGTTCAGGCAGGCGATCAGAAGAGCGAATGCCAGAACTCCAAGCTGTCGAGCACGCGGTGCCAGAAGCCCGGCCCGTGCACGGTTGGCGGTGCCGCTGGCACGTTCGGATCGAGGATGGCATCGCTCGGCAAGAGATCAGAGGGCGGGACCGGGTTGTACGCGAGCGGGTTGGGCGTGGAGGAAGGCACCTTGGTCGAACCCGGGAGCACGACGACGGAACGTTCCCCTGGCTCAGTCAGACCGTACTCGGAGTGGGCGATCTGGCCAACCACCGCCGGGTCGTGCAACGCCTTCACCTGGGCCGACAACTGCTGATTCTCCGCCTGCAAGGTCGCTAGCTGAACGCTGTCGGCCCTGACAGTCGCGCGCTCCCGCAACAGCGCGCCGACAGGAAGATTCGCCACGAGTACGACCACGGCGATCAAGAGCGCCAAGAAGAAGAACAACCGGGCGCGCTGGATCATGAGGCGCCGCCTCCGACGGGATGGTGGAGAGTCCCGCCGCCTGCGACCGAGCGGCCAAGAGCGGCCTCACCGCGGTACTCGGCCGACCCGCCGAGCTGCTCTTCGATGCGCAGGAGCTGGTTGTACTTCGCCACGCGCTCAGAGCGCGCGGGCGCGCCCGTCTTGATCTGACCACAGTTTGTCGCGACGGCAAGATCAGCGACGAAGGTGTCCTCGGTCTCGCCCGATCGATGCGAGACCACGGACCGGTACGAGGCTCGAGTCGCCGTCGCCACGGTTGCCAGCGTCTCGGTCAGGGTCCCCACCTGGTTGAGCTTCACCAGGATGGCATTGGCGACACCGGCCGCGATCCCTCGCTCCAGCCTTTCGGTACTGGTCACAAAGACGTCGTCGCCGACGATCTGGACCCGATCGCCGATCGATGACGTGTGTGCCACCCACCCTTCCCAGTCTTGTTCGGCCATGCCGTCTTCGATCGAGACGATCGGGTACCGACTAACGAGATCGGCCCAGTACTCGACGAGCTCACTGGAGGAAAGCGTCCGGCCCTCGCCCTCGAGCACGTAGGCGCCGTCGCGCCACAGCTCGCTCGACGCCGGGTCGAGCGCGAGGGCGACCTCCTCGCCCGGCACACGCCCAGCGGCCTCTACCGCGTCGACCAGGATCCTGAGTGCGTCCTCATTGGTCCTCAGGTCCGGAGCGAAGCCGCCCTCGTCCCCGACGGCTCCGGACAGGTTGCGGCCGCGCAGTACCCGGTGCAACGCGTGGTAGGTCTCGGCCCCCCACTCAAGCGCCTCGGCGAATGAGGCCGCGCCTAGCGGCACGATCATGAACTCCTGGAAGTCGACGTTGTTGTCCGAGTGCACGCCCCCGTTCAGCACGTTCATCATCGGTACAGGCAGCACATGGGCGTCGACTCCCCCGAGGTAACGGTAAAGAGGCGCCCTCGCGTCCGAGGCGGCGGCGCGGGCAACCGCGAGAGACGTGCCCACAATGGCATTGGCCCCGAGGCGGGACTTGTCCGATGTGCCGTCGAGGTCGATCAGCACCAAGTCGACCGCCCGCTGGTCATAGGCCTCAATGCCCAGCAGCGCGTCGGCGATCTCACCGGTGACGTTCGCCACGGCCCTGCGCACTCCCTTGCCGGCGTAACGCCCGCCGCCATCTCGCAGTTCGACTGCCTCGAAACGGCCCGTCGACGCGCCGGAAGGAACGATCGCGCTCCCGGTGGCGCCGGAGTCGAGACGACACGTGACCTCGAGGGTGGGATTGCCGCGGGAGTCGAGGACCTCCCGTGCGGAAAAGTGCTCTATCACACTCACTTGCTTTGTTTCTCCTGTGAAAGGTGTGATCCAAGTTAGCAAAGTGACTCGGCGTGACAGCGGCAGCCTTGTAGGCGTGTCACCCCGCTGTAGCCGGGGCTAAGCGTTGCGCCGCCTAGCGGTTATTCGGCCCCGGGCCCCGTCGCCCGCCACAGCTCGAGACGCCGGGCGGGATCCAATGTCCCGAGCGCACCCCCGGCGGCCGTGTCCATGGCAGTCGGGGCCCCTTCGCCCCCGGCCCCTTCGCCTCCGGCCGCCTCAGCGGCGCCCCCGGCCCCGGCCGCCTCGGCGTCGCCCCCGGCCCCGGCCGCCTCGGCGGCGGCCGCGCTCTCGACGGCGGCCACCCTCGCTGAGAGGCGGTCCAGTGCTTGGCGCAGGAGCGACTCCGGGTCCGCGCCTCGGTGGGCGACGAGCCTCGCCTCCTCTAGCAGCAGAGCCCCGAGCGCGGCGGCGGTGTCCTCGTCAACAGGGCCGTCCGACTCTGTGAGCCGCAAGAGGCCGGCCAGGGCGCTGACGAAGGACCCGGCGTCCAGTCCCGTCTCGGCCCAGCCGAGATCGAAGCTCGCCAGCTTGCGCTCGGCCTTGGCGGCCTTCGCAAGCGCCGGCATCGCTGCGGGGATGCCCTCGAACAGGTGCGTGCGCTGCTTCTCGGCATGTTTGTTGCGCTCCCAGTTCGCCAGCACGGCGCTGGGTGAGGTCGCGACCACCTCGCCAAAGACGTGCGGGTGACGGGCCACGAGCTTGTCGTGGACGCCACGGGCAACATCGGCCAGGTCGAAGAGGCCTTCCTCCTCGGCAAGCGTTGCGTGAAACAGCACCTGGCACAGCAGGTCCCCGAGCTCCTCTGAGACATGAGCCACCACCTCGGGCGCGGCTCCGGCCGGATCGTCTCCCAAAGCCTCGATGGCCTCCATCGCCTCATAGGTCTCCTCGAGCAGGTGCTGGACGAGCGAGTCGTGAGTTTGCACACGGTCCCACGGACAGCGCTCGCGCAGCACCCGCACGAGCTCTGCGAGGCGTGTCAGCTCCCGCGCGATCGGCACGGCAGCACGGGGCACGAATAGCGACGTCAGGTGGTCGGCCTCGAGCGTCCTGTCGATCTCGGACCACGGGACCTCGACGACCACCTCGTCGGCCAGCCCTAGGTGATGAAGCAGGACGGCGGGCCCGGGATCGGCGTCGAAACAGAGCTTGACGTCAGAGAGCACGCTTTTCGACCAGCACTGCCCCACCAGCAACGGCCCGGCGTCGCCGGCCGCCTGGACGGCAAAGCTTCCCGCGTCCACGAGCCGGACGCCGCTCTCCACCGGGTCAATGCCGAGCCGGATCCACGCCAGATCGCAGAACGACAAGCCCGGTACGACCTCGAGCTCGATTGAGGAATCGGCTCTCAAGAGCTCGACGGTGCGCTCGGCAACGACGGGCGACCCGGGGACGGCGTAGGCGGCCCGCCCGTGCGCCTCCGCCCCGGCTCGCACGATGCCGACGATCGACCGGTACACCTCTTCGAAGGTCGCGCCGGTCTCATAGCAGCGATCGAGCTCGACCACCTTCGGGCTCCCGAGCCACGCCGCCGCGGCGGGGTGCCAGGCCGTGCGCAGGAACACAACGGGGGCCTTCGAGAGCGCCTCGGTCGCGGCCGGCGTGGTGTGCTCCGGCCCGGCAGGACCGAGACCGACGGCTACGACGATCGGCCGTCGTGCGCCCTCGGCGCTCATAAGGGGTGCCGCTCGAGGCCGTGGCGACGCAGGAGAACCTGGTCGCTAGCCGGACGCACTCGACTCGGAGTTGGCTCCCGGGTTGGGCACCATCGCGGCCGGCGGCCCGGTGTTGGCATCGACGCGGGCGGGGCTCGCCTTGGTGTCCCAGGTGCCGAATTGTGGGTCGACCTGGACTCTGGCCGATCGGATGAGCGCGGGGAGGATCTTGTTGAGCGCGGGTTGCGCGGCGGCGACCAAGCTCGATACGAGCTGTGAGTAGGGCTCCGACCGCCGGCCGGTCACGAGGAGCAACAAGAAGTCCGAGCTGAAGGGGACAGGGCTGGAGACACGTCCGATGGCGAGGCCCGCGATGACGGTGTCGAGGGGGGCGGTGAACTCCGAATCAGGGATGCACCCGATCGACCCTCCGTTGGGGGCCGAGGTGGTGTCGAGCGAGTCCGCCTTGGCCAAGGCGGCAAAGCTGGCGCCCTTGAGCAGCTGGCTGCGCAAGGACAATGCCGTTGCCTTGCTGGCTACCTCGATGACTGAGACGCACGCCAGGGACATCTCGTTCTTGTGGGCGGCCACGAAGGTGCCGAACGCGGCCGGCCTGAGTGAGGTACCTGCGAGGTGGGCGGCCAGCGCATCCTCGTCGACCTGGAACCGGATCAGCTGGGCACGGTAGGACGGGACGAACGCCGCCATGAGGGAGGTTCCCGAGCCCGGGCATGTGCTCGGGGGGGCGGTGGCCGCCTCCAGCTGCGCCAGGGCCACGGAGTAGAGGCTCGCCGGCTCGGGAAGCCCCAGCCGGGCGACATCTTGGCGGACCACTTTGTCCTGGATGAGGATCGAGAGCACCTCCGCGCTGAAGCTGGCGTTGTAAGTGCCCTGGCCGGCTCCTGTGATGTGCGTGGTGCCACTGGACTCGATGGCGCATGTGTAGCTGGCGTTGGACGAGATCGCTGACAGCGCGGCACGCAGCTGGGCTTGGGAGATCTCCGAGCCGTTCACGACCGCGGCATAGGGAGACAAGTCGGCGTTGCACCCGGACAGCCCGACCGCCAGGACACAGATCGCGGCCAGGCTTGCCAGCGCGGCGGGAATTCGCTTCACGGTTCTCAGATGGTAGGGGCGTGACGAGGGCCAAAGCCAGCCGCCACCGCTTCGGCGGCGGCGACCGCGGCGGCGTCGGGATCTGGCGTGGCACCGCCGGCGGGCTCGGGAGGGACGAGCTCACGAAGTAGCACGGCGAGCCGGTCCGCGAGATCGGGCCCTGCAGGAAGCGGCACGATGATCTGGTCGACCTCTTCCTTCACTATTGCCCGGGGGTACAGGCGGCCGAGACGCACCCTGGCCGATGCCCGCAGGCGGAGCGGCGAAATTCGGGCCACGGCCTCGCCCGTCCGCCCGGGACCGCCCGCACCTGGCCGGGAGACCGAGGCGGTCACCTCGGTGACGCCGGTGCGGACGCCCTCGGCCCGGAGCCGCCCGACCGCGACAAGCGCCTCTGCCTCCTCGGGCAACGGGCCGTAGCGGTCGAGCCATTCGGTGCGCAGGTCCTCGACCGCGCCGGGGTCACGAACTTCGGCCAGCCTGCGGTAAGCCTCGAGACGGAGGTCCTCGCGCTCGACGTAGTCCGCCGGCAAGAAGGCGTCGACGGGCAGGTCGACGGTGATGTCCACGGGGACCCGGATCGGCTCGCCTTTTAGCTCCGAGACAGCCTCGGCCACGAGCCGGACATAAAGGTCGTAGCCGACAGCGGCGATGTGGCCCGACTGGTCCCTGCCGAGAAGGTTCCCGGCGCCGCGGATCTCGAGGTCGCGCATGGCGATCTTGAACCCCGATCCGAGCTCTGTGTGCTCGCCGATGGTCCGGAGCCGCTCGTAGGCCTGCTCGCTCAGCACGCGGTCGGGAGGAAACAGCAGGTATGCGTACGCCCGCCTGCCTGCCCGCCCGACCCTGCCGCGAAGCTGGTGGAGCTGGCCGAGGCCGAGACGGTCGGCCCGGTCCACGACGAGGGTGTTGACAGAGGGCATGTCGATGCCCGACTCGATGATCGTCGTGCAGACGAGCACGTCGTAGGCGCCGGCCCAGAAATCGAGCACGACCTGTTCGAGGGTCCCCTCATCCATCTGGCCGTGGGCAACGGCGATCCGGGCGTCTGGGACGAGGGCGCGAACCTCGGCAGCGACGCGCTCGATGTCGTGGACGCGGTTGTGGACGTAGAAGGTCTGGCCCTCGCGCAACAGCTCGCGCCGTAGAGCCTCGGCCACGGCGTGCTCGTCGTGCTCGCCCACATAGGTGAGGATCGGCTGGCGCTCCGATGGCGGTGTGGTGATGAGCGAGAGGTCGCGGATCCCCGTGAGGCTCATCTCGAGCGTGCGGGGGATCGGGCTCGCGGTCAAGGTGACCACGTCGACGCCGATGGTCAGCTGCTTGATGGCCTCCTTGTGCGAGACCCCGAAGCGCTGCTCCTCGTCCACGACAAGGAGGCCCAGTTTCTTGAACCTGACGTCGGGCGTGAGGAGGCGGTGGGTCCCGATGACCACGTCGACCGACCCGTCGGCCAGTCCGTCGACGACCTTTCGTGCCTCTCCCGCGGTGAGGAAGCGGGACAGCACCTCGACGCGAACCGGGTAGGGCGCCAACCGGTCGGAAAAGGTCTGGAAGTGCTGCTGGGCGAGCAGCGTCGTCGGGACGAGGATGGCCGCCTGGCAGCCGTCCTGCACCGCCTTGAACACGGCACGCACGGCTACCTCGGTCTTGCCGAAACCGACGTCGCCGCAGACGAGCCGGTCCATCGGCACGGGCCGCTCCATGTCGGCCTTCACGTCCTCGATTGCCTTGAGCTGGTCCGGCGTCTCCGGATAGGGGAAGGCCTGCTCGAGCTCCGCCTGCCAGGGCGTGTCGGGGGCGAAGGCGCGACCGGGCGTGATCTGGCGGCGCCGGTAGAGCTCGACCAGCTCCTTGGCCACCTCGCGCACCGCCGCGCGAACCCGCGCCTTTTGCCGGGACCACTCCGCCCCTCCCATCCGGTTGAGCGCCGGCGACTCGCCCCCGGTGTAGGGCGTGAGTGCGTCGATCTGCTCGGAGGGGAGGTAGAGCCTGTCCCCGCCGCGGTACTCGAGTTGCAGGTAGTCACGCTCCGCGCCGCCCATCGAGCGGGTGACCATGCCGGCGAAGCGGGCGACGCCGTGCACGTTGTGAACCACGTAGTCGCCCGGCGCCAGGTCGTCGAAGAAACCCTCCGTCGCGCGCGGTCGCGCCCGCGCCTGACGGTGCGGCCGCCGCCTGCCTGTGACGTCCGGCTCGGCGACGATGGCGAGCTTCGAGCTCGAGATGAGGCCGCCCCGGTCCAATGGCGCGACGACGATGTGCACGCCCGGACGGCGTATCTCGAGCTCCGCGACCTCCGACGGCTTGTCGACGAGCTGGCCGCAGGCGAGCCCCTCGCCGTTGAGCACTTGCGCCATTCGCTCGGCACTGCCACGACCGTCCGCGCAGATCACGACCCGGTGACCCGAGCCCGCGAGCTCGGCGAATCGGCGGGCGAGGACGGCGGGGTCGCCCAGGACCGGCGGCCAGCCAGAGGCTTGCAAGGCGACCGTGCGCGGGCTCTCCGCGACCGGCAGCAACGATGCCACCTTGGCGGCGCAGTGCTGCAAGAGGCGGTCGAAGCCGAGGTGCAGCCTGGGCACGGTGGCCGCGGCGGCGACATCCCTGAGCCCCCAGGTCGTCGCCAGACTCTCGCCCAGGGCCACCTCTTCGTCCAAGATCTCGGCCGCCCGGTCACGCAGGCGCCGGGGCTCGACCAGCACTACCCGGGAACGCTCGTCCAACAGGTCGGTGAAGAGACGCTCCTTGGCGCTGAGCCACGGCAGCCACGACTCCATGCCGTCGAACAGCTCACCGTCCGCGATCCTGGCGAAATGCTCCCGGGCGAACGGCGCCTCCTGGGAAAGGATCCGGGCGCGCTCACGCACGTCGTCTGTGAGCACAAGCTCGCGACAGCCGAAGAGCTCGACCTGCTCAAGGTCGGCGACAGAGCGCTGGCTCGCGACCTCGAAAGCCGTCAGCCGATCGACTTCGTCGCCGAACAGGTCAATGCGGATCGGTTGGCTCGCCGTGGAGCCGAAGACGTCGACGATCCCGCCCCGGACCGCGAGCTCACCGCGGGCCTCTACCTGGTACTCGCGGCGGTACCCGGCATGCACGAGGCGCGCCACGAGATCCTCGGGGTCCAGCTCGGCACCCCGACGGACGACCACCGGCTCGATGTCTTCGACCCTCGAGCCGAGCCTTTGCAACAGCGCCCGGATCGGGGCGACGACGACGCGAGGCGCCGGTGCCGGACCCGGGCTGGGGGCGGACCCCCCAGCCGCTCCGTGGCGCAGGCGCCACATCGTGCGGAGCCTGCGGCCCATCGTCTCGGTCGCGGGCGATACGCGCTCGAAGGGCAGCGTCTCCCACGCCGGCAGCAGCTCCACCGCTTCGGGACCGAGGAATGGCCCCAGGTCGTGCGCGAGCTGCTCGGCCTCACGAGCCGTCGCGGTCGCGACGAGCACCGTCGGCGACGAGCTCAGCTCGGCGAGCGCGGCAAGCACGACAGAGCGCGCAGAGTCGGGAACCGCGACGATGGCGTCGTCGACGCCCAGAAGCTCGGCGAGGACGGGTTCGCCTGCGAGCAGGCCCGGGAGGGCCGCGAGGGGACGCGGGCTCATCTCGAGTTGGCTCACCGCCGGGTGTTGAACCTGTTCATGGTCACCTCCAGCCCGTCGGTGAGCAGGCACTCGACGGCATCGGCGGCGACCTCGATGGCGCCCGAGATCAGTTCCCGATCTGCACGCGAGGCGCGTCTCAGCACGTGGCTCGCCCCGGCGGCCGGGCTCGGAGGCTTGCCGACACCGATGCGGACGCGGACGAAGTCGAGATGGTGCAGATGGGACTCGACCGAGCGGAGCCCGTTGTGGCCAGCCGTGCCTCCGCCGAGCTTCACACGAACCACGCCGGGCTCGAGGTCCAGCTCGTCGTGGACGATCACGAGCGAGTCGGGCGGGAAGACGAGAGGACCGCGACCCCGCCCTCCCTCGCCCGAGCCCCTAGCCTCCTCGGCCGCGAGGTAGCGCCGCACGAGGGCCCTGACCGCGAGGCCGGAGTCGTTCACATAGGTGTGGGGCACCGCCAGGACCAGGGTCCGCCCATCGGTGCGCACGACGGCCGTCTCGGCGCTGACGCCCTTTTCTGGGCGCAAGCGTTGCGAGTGACGTCGTGCGACAAGACGCACGGCGTCGGCACCGGCGTTGTGGCGCGTGCCCTCGTACTCAACACCCGGGTTGCCAAGCCCGACAGCGACAAGGTCGGCGGTGGGCACGTCCTGTCGGTCCCCGCCGGGGCGGGAACGAGCGGCGCGGATATGCCGGAACAGCTTGCCCGCTCTCAGCCCTCGTCGGGAGCGCCCGGCTGTTCGCCTCCGGCGGCTGCCTCGGCACCCTCGGCCTCGGGCTCGACCTCGGGCTCGAGCGCCCGCGGCATGTGCGCGATCACGACCGGGGCCTCGGGGTCGACGTCGGTCGCCACTCCCTCGGGAAGCTTCAGGTCCGAGACACGCAAGGAGTCGCCCACCTCGAGCGAGGAGATGTCAACCTCGATGACAGCAGGGACGTCGCCAGGCTTCGCCTTGATCTGCAGGCTGAGCATCTCTTGGTCGACGGTGCCCTCGACACGGTGCACCGCCTCGGAGTCACCGACGAGGGCGATGCGGACCTCGGCCGTGACGATCTCGTCGCGGCGCACGACTTGGAAGTCGACGTGGGTGACTGTCTGGCGTACCGGGTGGCGCTGGAGCTCCTTCGCGATGGCGAGGTGCGTCGTGTCCCCTATCTTCAAGCTGAGCAGGGCGTTCAGCCCGGCTTCGGTCGTCAGCGCGGCCCGCAGGTCGCGAGCCCCGATGGAGACTGGAATCGGTGCCATGCCGTGCCCGTACACGACGCCGGGGATCTTCCCCCCGGTGCGGAGACGGCCGCTCGGACGCGTGCCCAGTGGGCGACCCGACTCGACGTTGAGTGTGATCTCGGCCATGTGACGCTCCTGCGAAGAAGAAGGCGGGCTGGTGCGGCAGCGGGACGCGGCCATGCCTAGGTGCGTTTGCGCTGCAGAACATCGAGTGTAGGCGATCGTGCGAGCCCGCTCGGCCGGAACTTGGAGAGCGACTGGGCCTCGACGCTCCCGGGTGCTCGAATGGTGCTCAGAGAAGGTTCTGGCCGCCGAAGATCTCCGAGACGGAGGTGTCCTCGAACACAGCGTCGATGGCGTCGGCGATGATCTTCGCGACCGAGATCACCTCGATCTTGGGGATCCGCCGGTAGACGGGCAGCGGGAGCGTGTTCGTGACGATCACGCGGCTGATCGGGCTGGAGCTCAGCCGATCAAGGGCCGGGTCGGAGAGCAGGGCATGTGTCGCCATCGCCCAGACGTCGGTCGCGCCCGCCTGGACGAGCTGGTAGGCGGCGCCGCTGACCGTGCCGGCGGTGTCGATCAGGTCGTCGACGATCACGCACGGCCGCCCTTCAACGTTTCCGACCACGTCCATCGCCACGGCCTCGTTGTAGGTCCCGCGAGGGCGCCTCTTGTGCACAAGGGCGAGATCCGTCTCGAGCAGCTGGCTGTAGCGCTCGGCGACCTTGACCCGGCCCGCGTCCGGAGCGATGACGACGAGGTCCTTGGGGCCATGCTCACGCAGGTAGTCCAGCAACACCGGGGCAGCGGTCAGATGGTCGACCGGCACGTCGAAGAAGCCCTGGATCTGGCCCGAGTGGAGATCGACGCTCACGACACGGTCGACACCGGCCGCCGACAGCAGGTCGGCGACGAGCTTGGCCGTGATCGGCTCGCGCCCGGTCGCCTTGCGGTCCTGGCGCGAGTACCCGTAGTAGGGGCAGACGGCAGTGATCCGATGCGCCGAAGCACGCTTCGCGGCGTCGACCATTATCAGCTGTTCCACGATGGAGTCGTTCACCGGGCCGGCGTGCGTCTGGACGATGAACATGTCGGCGCCGCGCATCGAGGAGTCGAACCGGCAATGGATCTCGCCGTCGGCGAACCTGTGGAGGTTGGTCTCGCTCAAGGTGACACCGAGGCACGAGGCGATCTCCGCCGCCAGCTCAGGGTGGGAACGGCCTGTGACAAGCTCGAGCCGCCGTTTCGGCGTCATCTCCATCGACTGGCCTCCTTTGCGCGCCAAAAGCACGCGACGCTAATCCGCGAAGCCCGCGCCGGAGCCTACGGCCGAAGAGGTGTCCCGCGCTCAGCTCGTTTGACCTATCCCCGGTCCGAAGAATGGCCCGCGCCGCTCCCCGCGCGCCAACCGCGTCCCCTTCTCGAGGACGACATAGGGCCCGACGGAGCATTGCTCGCCGATCACAGCATGCGAACCGACCGTGTGGCTGAGTACCGCGCCGGGTCCGATCTCGCAGTCGACGAGATGTACCGATGGCCCGAGCACGGCCCCGGTGCCCACCGTCGTCCGCCCCTCGAGGATGACACCGGGGAGCAGGGTGACGTCGGCCTCGAGGCGCACGGAGGCATCCAGGTAAGTAGCCCCCGGGTCCCACATCGTGACGCCGCGGCGCATCCAGCGCCTGTTGATGCGCGCCCTCAAGTGCGCCTCGGCCCCGGCGAGTTGAGCCCTGTCGTTCACCTCGACCGCCTCGACCGGGTCCGGTGCCGCGACGGTGGCGACCGCGTAACCGGCGTCGTGGAGGACGGCGATCGTGTCGGTCAAGTAGTACTCGCCAAGCGAGTTGTCCGGCCAAAGCCGGCGAAGGGCCGGGGCTAGAACGCCTTGCCTGAAGCAGTAGACGGTCGTCGCGACCTCTTCGATCTGGCGCTCCTGTTCGGTCGCTTCAGGCTCGTCGACGATGCGGGCCACCCTTCCGTCCTTGTCGCGGACGACTCTCGAATAGCCGCTCGGCTGGTCCAGCCTGGTGGTGAGAAGCGTCGCGGCGCCACCATTGGCCCGATGGCCCTCGACGAGCGTCGTGAGTGTCGCCCGCCGTAGCAGCGGGGTATCGCCCGGGAGCACGATGATGTCGCCCTCGTCGAAATCGGCGAGGCCGTAGGAGCCGAAAAGTCCCGTCAGCGCGACGGCGACGGCGTCGCCTGTGCCGCGCGGCGCGGGCTGCTCGACGAACTCGATCGCGAGCAGCCGGGAAGCCTCGGTCTGGATCGTCTTGGTGACCTCGGTCGCGCCGCGACCGACGACGACCACGACCCGGTCCACGCTCAGCTCGGCAAGCGCGTCGAGGACGTAGAGCACCATCGGGCGCCCGCAGAGCCGGTGCAGCGGTTTGGGCGTCTGGGACTGCATGCGGGTGCCTTCCCCCGCGGCGAGGACGATGGCCGACAACGGGCGACGATCCATGCCCTATTGTCCACCCCTTGGCGGACGTCGCCAGGTTTTTTCGAGTTCCGAGGAGCAACGGTCGTGCATTCGCCTCTCACAAAGCCGGGGATGCTCACAAGCTACGTGGACAAGCTCTGGGAGAACGAGATCATAGGTGTCCTCTCGGACTACGTCACCATCAGGTGCCTTTCGCCGGAATTCGACCCAGCCTGGGCGCACGACGGTGAGATCGGGCGCGCCGCGAGGCTTCTCTCGCGGTGGGCGGCATCCCGGCCCATCCCGGGCGTCGTCGAGATCGTCGAGCGCGAAGGCCTGACCCCCGTGATCATCGCTGACGTGCCGGCTACGCCTGGTGCCGAGACGGAGCTGGTCACCTTGTTGTATGGCCACTTCGACAAGCAGCCCCCGCTCGGGAGCTGGAGGGAGGGGCTCGACCCGTTCGTAGCGGTGCGAGAGGGCGATCGTCTCTATGGCAGGGGAACCGCCGACGACGGGTACTCCATCTTCGCCGCCGTCGGCGCACTCGAGGCCCTCGCGGCGACGGGCACGCCGCACGGTCGCTGCGTCGTGCTCATCGAGTCGAGCGAGGAGAGCGGGAGCCCGCATCTCGGCTTGTACCTCGACGAGGTCGCGGACCGCATAGGAGAGCCGGGCCCCGGGCTCGTCGTCTGCCTGGACTCGGGATGCGCCACCTATGACCGGCTCTGGAGCACCAACACTCTCCGTGGCTCGCTCATCGTCACCCTTCGCGTCGAGGTGCTCTCCGAAGGGATCCACAGCGGGAGCGCCGGTGGCGTCGTGCCCTCGTCGTTCCGCCTCATGCGCCAGCTGCTCTCTCGCGTCGAAGACGAGGCGACGGGCGAGATCCTCGTCCCCGAGCTCCACGCCGAGCCGCCTGGCCGGTACCTGGCCGCGAACGAGGCGATCATCAGCGAGCTCGGCCCAGCTGCCACGGGCGACTTCCCGACCGTCCCGTCACTCGAATTGTCGGGCCTGAACGCACGCGACCGGCTCCTTCGGCGAACCTGGATGCCCGCGCTGGAGGTCACCGGGATCGACGGCGTGCCTTCGGTGAAAGACGGTGGCAACGTGCTGCGCCCCTTTACGACCGCGAAGCTCTCGCTCCGCCTGCCTCCGCCTGTCGACCCGGACCGGGCCGGCAAAGCCCTGGTCCGCGCCCTGTCGGCGGACCCGCCGCAAGGGGCGCAGGTGAGTGCGGTCGTGGTGTCGGCAGCGCCCGGTTTTTGCGCTCCCCCACAGGCGGAGTGGCTGGCGCGGGCCACCGGCGAGGCGTCAGAGTCCTTCTTCGGGCGGCAGGCGGGGGCGATGAGCGAGGGCGGGACGATCCCGTTTCTGGCCGAGCTCGTCTCGCGGTTCCCCGACGCCCAGTTCCTCGTCACCGGCGTGTTGGGGCCTTCGAGCAACGCCCACGGGCCGAACGAGATGCTGGACCTCGTCACAGCCCGGCGCCTCACAGCCGCCGTCGCCTACGTGCTGGCGTCGGCGCCCTGAGCCCGAGCGGCGAATGCCGCCGCGTCTTGCTGGCCCGGCTCGGGGGTGAGCACCGGCTCGCACTCCGAGCCTGCGGCACGGTCAGCGCTCGCCGCGAGCGAGCGGTGGAGAACTGCGGACACCGGCCGGATGGCGATCTGCTCGCCGTCGACGCTCGCCGTACCGTCGACGATCAGGCTGTAGCCGCCGTTCTCGATCGTCGGCCACAGCAAAGTGATCTCCGGGCGCGCCGACGCGTTCGAGAGTGAGCGGGTCCCGCCGGACAACCTGAGCTCGCCCTGCTCCCAGCCGACGCGCACCGAGACCGCGTGGGGACGGCCGTCGTCCGACACCGTCAACAAGTAGGGAGTGTCCCCGTACTTGGCAGCCTCAGAACGCAGCTGCTCGAGCCCGACCGGAACGGTCACGCGCGCCATCGTAGGCGCCGAGGGCGACCACGCTCAGGCGCCGCGCGCCATCGGCTCTTGCGCCCCGAGGCGCCGGGTGCCTCAGGTGGCGGCAATGACTCGATTCCGGCCCTGGCGCTTGGCTTCGTACATAGCCGCATCAGCGGCGGAAACGAGTGACCCCGCACCCATGAGCTTTTCGGACAGCTGGGCCACGCCGATCGAGACACGTACCGGCAGCGTGCCGGTCCACGAGCCGAAGTCGATTGTCGCCACGCGCCTGCGGAGCACCTCGGCCACCCGCGTGGCGGCGTCGAGGTCGGTGTCGGGAAGAAGGGCAACGAACTCCTCGCCTCCATAACGCGCCAGCAGATCGCCTCGGCGGAGTCGGTCACGCAGGGCTCGCCCGACGCGCTGGAGCACGGCGTCGCCGACGGCGTGACCGAGGGAGTCATTGATGTCCTTGAAATGGTCTATGTCGATGAAAAGCACCGCACACAGTGCGGCCTCGCGGCGCGCGCGGCCGATCGCACGAACGACCGCGGCGTCGAGAGCGCGCCGGTTCGCGAGCCCGGTCAACGGGTCGGTGAGCGCCTCGGCCCGCACTTGCTCATAGCGATGGGCGTGGGCAACCGCCACGGCGCACTGGTCGGCGAAGAACTCGATGGCCTGAACGTGGGCGCGATCCGGCAGCAGGCCGTTGAGTGGCTCGTCGACCGAGATCAGGCCGAGGAGCTCACCGTCGACGTCGACGATCTTCACCGTCAACATGTCCTCCGGGTGCCACTGGCCCTCTGCCCATTCCCTTTCGACGGTCGGAGTGTTCAACTTCGCGTTGAGCTCCTGGGGCATCTGGAACCTGCGATGGTCGAATAGGTACGAACGACTCACGAGCATCTCGGGACGCATGATCGGGGCGAACTCCTCGACGGTCACCACGCTCGCCCGCAGCTGTTCGCCTTCGGCCTCGCTGAGACCGATCGTCGCCCTGACTTCCAGGGAGTCGTCGGGCATGCGCAGATAGATCGCGGCGCGACCGAAGCCTCCCGCAGTTGTCATCGCCCTGGCGATCTCGCCTAGCACCTCGTCCAGCGAGTAGTAACCACGCACCTGCGCGCTCGCCGCCAGGAGGTCTTCCAACTGGCGCCGCTGGGCCTCGGCCACTACGACTGCGGCGTGCTCGAGCGCCCGGGCCCGCACGATCTCCAGGCCCACGACGGTGAGCTCGGCGAGCGTCTCCAAAAGGAGGGCCTCTCGCGAGGTGGGGAAGTCGTCGTGAAGGGGATCAGCCGGGTACAGCAGCCCGAGCGGCTCACCGTCGGCCCCCATGAGGGGCGCGAACAACAGCGGGTCCGACTGGTGCGAGCGCGGCGCGGCCGTCCTGCCGGCAAGGAGGGTGCCGGCGATCACATCGGACCGCTCGCGGACCGGGTCCCCGGGCAGGATGATCCAGACGGCGCCGATGGCGACCGCCGCGTCTCTGAGCGCCTCGAAGGCCGACTGGCTGAGCACGCGGCGGCGAAGGGTACGGTCCTCCTTCAGCCTCAGCCCCGATGTCGCCGAGTAGCGGTAGGCGCCGTCGTCACCTCTCATCGCGATCGCGCACACCTTGCAGCCGAGCTTCTCGCGGGTGGTGGTGTTAACCAGGTCGAGCAGCTCGGCTTCTTCGGAGATCCTGCCGAGCGCACGCGCGACCCGGAGGACCTCACGCAGCCCAGCCGCGGTGTCTTCTAGGTACGCGTCCTCGAGACGCAGGCGGCCCGGTCGCTCCTCGCTCATGCCCCGAGTCCTCGCATGCTCACCCTCGCCAGCTCAGCGCCATTGGGTCTATACCTCCGGTAGCTGCGACACTCTGGGACCAATACGCAGCTACCCGCTGTTCGTACCCATGTGTAACGACACCGGCGGTTGGGGGGACTGAGTCGCTGCAAAGCCAGTTACCCCCAACCAAAGGACAATTCTAGTGAGGAAAGCACTTGAACTGATATCTGGCGCCGCGCTCGCCCTCGGGCGCCCGGGAGCAGCCGGCAGCACGACGACCACCACGAGCTGACCACCAGGCGGTCCTTGTCGCGGCTCTCGAGTCGTGGCCGCGCAGGGGTCGGCTCATAGACCGTCCCTGGGTCGGGAGGCAAGCAGGCTGAAGGACATGGGGATGCGCGGCATGCCCGCAGGAGTCGTCCAGCGGTGCCTTTCCTCCTCGACGAGGAAGGAAAAGCGCCGCCACGATGTCCAGTCGTGCTCCACGACCCACTCCAGGCGAAGCCCGTGCCGGATGAGAGCGGTGACCGTCTCGCCGATGCCGTGGTTCCACGAGTAGTTCCGGCGGTTCACCAGGGGGCGGTCGGAATCGGTGTAGGTGTCCTCGGAGTCGTCGACGTAGGGCTCTGCCTCCTCGAAATAGTCGTTCTCCACCACTAGCCCGTCGTCGGCGAGCGCGTCGGCGAAGGGATGGCCATCGTGGAGGTAAAAGCGCCTACCCGGGGCGACCAGGGCGCCCACCTGTTCGGCCCAGCGGTCCACATCGGGCAACCAGCAGAGAGCGCCGAGGCTCACGTAGACGATGTCGAAGGTGGCGTGCCCCAAAGCGCTCGCCGCCTCGTAGACGTCGGCGCAGACGAACTCGGCCTTGTCAGAAAGTCCCGAACGCCGCGCCAGGTCACGGGCGGCGTCGATCGCGGCAGGGGAGAAGTCGAGCCCGGTCACGCGAGCCCCGGCCCGCGCCCAGGCCAAGGTGTCGAGCCCGATATGGCATTGCAGGTGCAACAACCGCAGGCCCGAGACCTCGCCGAGCGCCTCGAGCTCGTGCGGGCGCGGCCCGCGGCGGTCGCGCAACCACCCCTCCACGTCGTAAAAGCGCGACGCCAAGTGAACAGCCGTGCGTTCGTCCCAGTTGGCCCTGTTTGCCTCCAGACGCTCGTCCATTGCCGGGACAGTAACCAAGCCGGCGCCAAGCCGCGAGCACGGCCGGGACGACCGACACCCTGGCGACCTCACCTGCGCACCGTTCTGCCCGCTGTCGGCACGTGCCGAGACAACCTCCGGGCGTCGAGCAACCCAGGCTTGGCTTACGGGCGGTCACAGAACGTTGTAGATGCCCGAGGCGAGAGTCCCCGCGAAGTAGCCGCTCTTGCGTGCTGCCCCGCGGCTGAGCTGCAGCGGAGCCTTCCCGCCCCATTGCTGAGAGTGGGTGTTCGGCGTCAGCGCTGGTCCCGGTCGAGCCACTTGCCGACTGTCACCGGCGCCCAGGAACAGAGCCGCTCGATCATCGACGCGGGATCGGCCTCGATCACGACCATGTCGCGGTGCTCGGCGCGGACGAAGCGCTCCCGCGTGGCTGACTCGAACAGCTCCAGCAAGGGATCGAAGAAGCCGCCGACATTGAGCATGCCGCACGGCTTGGCGTGAATTCCGAGCTGGGTCCAGGTGAGCACTTCGAGAAACTCGTCCAAAGTCCCGAACCCGCCCGGCAGCATGATGAACGCCTCTGACCTATCGGCCATCGCCGCCTTGCGCTCGTGCATCGTGGCGACGACCACGAGACTCGTGAGGCCCAGGTGGGCAACCTCCTTCGCCTCCAGCGCCCGCGTGATCACCCCGTGCACTTCGCCCCCCTCTGCCAGGGCGGCGTCGGCCAGCACGCCCATCAGCCCCACGCATCCGCCCCCGTACACGAGCCGTATGTGACGGCGCGCCAGCTCGCGCCCCAATGACCCGGCCGCTTCGGCAAACCTCGCATCCCGCCCAGGGCTCGACCCACAGAAGACCCCTATGGAAGACAGGTTCCCCGGCACGTCCGCCGCCTCAACCCGAGGTGAGCGGCACGTCGCGGGTGGGCGGGACGCGCGTCGGCGACAAGCCCTCCCGTCGGACCGCAGAGGCAAACCGGTGGGCGTCGCGGGGCGCACATCCACAGCCGTCGTTGTTGAAATAGGCGAACACGTCAGCTGTCTCGGGCCAGAGCTCGGCCAGGCGCCGTGCCCAGGTGCCGAGGGCGGCGCGGCCGTAGCAGGGCTCAGGCCGGCTCCGCCCCTGATGGAACCTGAGATAACCCCAATCGGTCGTGCGCCACAAAGGTCCGACAGGACCGGCCCTGTCGGCCAGGCAGAAGGCGGCGCCCGTCTCCTCGAGCAGCCGGCGGACGCTCGCCTCGAACCAGCTCTCGTGCCGTAGCTCCACCGCGACCCTGGTCGCTTCGGGGAAAGCTCTGAGCGTCTGAGACAAGCCGTCGAGATCGACGCGCAGGTCCGGTGGCAGTTGGACGAGCACGGGTCCGAGCTTGGGACCGAGCGTGCGTGAACGCTCCATGAGACGCTGAACCGGTTCTTCGGGATCGCGAAGGCGACGGACGTGGGTCAGGTACCGGCTGGCCTTCACAGCGACGACGAAGTCAGGAGGAACCATCTCGGCCCAACTCGCGAACGTGGAGGCCTCGGGCAGCCGGTAGAAGGCGTTGTTGAGCTCGACGGTGGCAAACCGCTGTGCGTAATAACCCAACCAGTCGCGTGCCGGAAGCGCGCAAGGGTACAGACCGCCTCGCCAGTGGCGATAATGCCAGCCCGAGGTCCCGATCAGGACGGGCACGGGTCCTGTCCGCGCGCCGTTTCGAGCAACCTCACGGCACGATGATGCCAGAGCTGCCGAAGCGGGTTCGCGGGCGCGCGCCCACCTGGCCGACGGCTCCGGCTGCCGCCCTGACCGCGTCAAGGGCACAGCTTTCCAGGTCCCTGCCACGCACCCACGACGTGAGGAAGCCGGCGCAGAACGCGTCCCCGGCACCCGTCGAGTCCAAGATGCGAGCCGGCTGGGCATCGACCCTCACCATGCGCCCTTCTGTCGATGCGACGAGAGCGCCTGCTGGGCCGAGCTTGAGCGCCACCACGGGATAGGTCTCGAGCAATTCGGCGACCATTGCCTCCGGTTCCTCGCGGCCGGAGAGCAGGCGGGCCTCGTCCAGGTTCGGGAAAACGAAACGGGCCCCCGAGGTCCACTCCAAGAAGGGCGCCGCCCCCACCTCCGACAGACCTGCGACCGAGGCCGGGTCGACAGATGTCTCCACACCCGCGTCCAGCGCTCTTGCCCACAGGTCGCGAATCAGTCGTCTTGTCGCCGGCTCGAAGAACTGGTAGCCCGAGACGTGCAAGAGCGCGGCGTCGTCGAGCACGCCGTCCGGCAGGTCGGCCTCCCCCAAGGCGGCGTTCGCCCCACGGTCGGTGAACATCGAGCGTTCGCCATCCGCGCCGACGAGCACGACGATCGTTCCCGTGGCCTCGTCGGAGTCGGCTACGAGCCAGGTGTCGACGCCGAGTCGCTCGAGGGCCGCCCGGTGGTAGGCGGCGTCGTGAGCACCCACCCGACCCACGAATCGCACCGCTGTGTCAAGTGCAGCCAGCCACGCCGCCTGGTTGGCCCCCGACCCACCAGGCGACCTCTCGATCTCCGACGGGGTGTCGGTGCCGACGGCGATCGGGCCCTGTGGCCGCACGATGACGTCGTTGATGACATCGCCGATGACCACCACCAATGGTTGTGTCACGTGTCTGTCTCGACCCAGGCCCGCGCGATCCGGGCCGCCAACGCCACGTTGTTGCGTACCGCCCAGATGTTCGCCTCGAGGCTGGCGCCCCCGGAGGCCAGGTAGACGTGATCGAGAAGGAATGGGGTAACCGCCTTGCCGCGGACACCCTCTCGCTCTGCGGCGGCCAGCGCGTCGACCAGCAAGGCGTCGTGGGTCTGAGGGTCGAGCTGGTGCTCGACCGGCACAGGGTTGGCGATAACAACGGCGCTGGTGAGCGAGAGGCGATCCGCGGCCCGCATTATCGCGACGATCTCGTCCGGATGGTAAGCGGCCCACTCGATGCTGTGACCGGAGTCGGCGACGTAAAAGCCAGGGAACCGCAGTGTCCGATAGCCGACGACGGTGACACCGAGCGTCTCGAGCCGTTCCAGGGTCGCCGGCACGTCAAGGATCGACTTCACGCCGGCGCAGACGACCGTGATGGCCGTCCGTGCCAGCGCCGTCAGGTCAGCGGACTCGTCGAAGGTCTCGCTGGCGCGACGGTGGACGCCGCCGATCCCCCCGGTGGCAAAGACCCGGATCCCCGCGAGGCGGGCGAGTGTCGCTGTAGAAGCGACCGTCGTGGCCGCGTGTCTCGACGCCGCCACCGCGAGCGGCAGCTCGCGCACGCCGACCTTGGCCACGTCCGGGGCGGTTGCGAGCGTCTCGAGCTGTGCCGCGTCGAGCCCGACGGTGGGCCTGCCGGCAGGCAACCCGACCGTGGCCGGTACGACCCCGGCCGCGCGCAGCATGGCCTCCAACTCCAGGGCAACTTCGAGGTTGCGCGGTCTCGGCAGGCCGTGACTGATTATCGTCGATTCGAGAGCCACGACGGGGCGCCCTGCGTCGATCGCCGCCTGGACCTCCGCTGCGACCGTCAGAGGCAATCGGTCATTCATGCCGACCATGATCTCGCGTTGTTCGTGTCCGGCGACAAGTCGATGGCGCTTCCTGGTCGCAAAGCTCAGGCTCGGCGAGCGCCAGGAACCCCACGGTGCGGTAATGGAACATGAAGCCTTTCCTAAGCAGTTGAGCTGCGTGCTGTCGACTCGGCAGTAGGGCACGCGAGAGTCAACCATGTCGGTGAACGGGACGCCCCATAGGTGGAACCGATGGGGCGGCAGCCCACACCACCCGTATCCGTCTGATCGGGACGGCAGCGCCGCCGGGGTCAGGCGACGTTCTGGGCACGTTCCCGGTCGCGTCCGGCCCACCAGATTGATATCTGCGAATCGGACTGGACCGCTAATGCGCGACCGTCTCACCTCCCCATTCCTCGGGCGCCACGTCCCGCACGGTCTGGGTGAACTGCCAGCGATGACCGGCTAGGTCCTCGACGGTGCACTCGAGCTCGCCATAGTCCTGCTCGGTCGGCTCCTCGAGCACTCGAGCCCCGCATGTGCGAGCTCGCTCGAACTGGGCGGTGACGTCGCCCACGCGCACCTTGATGAGGTGCGTGACGACGCCCGGCTGCGGCGGCTGCTGTTCGCCCCTTACGTCCGCGACGATCACTGAGCCGTCGTCCCCGATGCGCATCTGCGAACGGTGAGCCTCACCGATCCGCACGCGCTCGACGAAGCCAAATGCCGTCGTGAGCCAGGCCACGGCGGCGCGAACGTCCGGGTACACGAGCACAGGGATGACGGTGCTCGTCGGGAGAGAACGGTTCGTCAGCACACTCGCAAACTATCGTCCACCGAGTTCGCCACGAACCACTCGAACTCCTCTCGCGTCCGGTCGGGTTTCATAGCCGAACGTCAACCCCGCTCGTACTGCTCAGAGGAGCCCACCGCTCTCTTACCCCCCGCCCACCCAGGAAAGGTTGCCTCCAGGTGGAGCGGTTCTGGCCCCCAGGGATTCGTCGGCTATGAGGCCAGAGGAGAGCCGCCAAAGCGGGTGCGATCAGGCTTTGCAGCCGTGCCCCCTGCTGCCAGGGCCGGGAGAACCCGCGTATATGGTTGCCAGAGCCCCTTAGAGAGCGAGGCAAAATGTCGAATCGTTGGCCCGAGGTACTGCTCGCGGGTGTCCTTGCGGCCTGTTCATCGATCGTCGTCTTGTCATCGCCCTCGCGGGCACAAGCGCTGGTGCCCTCCGGGCTCGCCGTGCTCGGGGCGAGCACGAGTCCAGCGCTGCCAGCACGCTCGGTCGCGCTCGGGCCACTGCCATCCTCTACAGAGGTCCATCTTGACGTCACGCTCAAGCCACCGGATCCCTCGGCGCTGACCGCGTTTATCGCCTCCCTGGCCGATCGAAGCTCGCCGAACTTCCGCCACTTCCTGCGCCCCGGACAGTTCGGCGAGCGCTTCGGGCCACCGTTGTCAGAAGTGGCGGCCGTCGACGCCGTGCTTCGCTCGGACGGCCTCGACCCAGGGAAGGTGACCTCCAACCGGCTCGTGATCCCGGTGACGGCGCCGGCTCGGGTGATCGACCGGGCCTTTCACGTGAGCCTCGTGCGCTACCGGCTGCCCGGTGGCCGCGCCGCGTTCACGACCTTGTCGCCACCGAGCATCGCGGCTGCGGTCTCGGCCGACATCGAGGGTGTCATCGGGCTCAACGACCTCGTTCAGCCCCACAGCTCGCTCATTCGCTCGGCTGTCCCGACCGAGGTCGCGTCGCGTAGCTCGCTTGTTCTCCCACGAGCGCCGGCAAAGCTCGCGCCACGCTCCTCGAGGCTCGTCCAGCCGCGGACGGTCGGCCCGGCACCGTGCTCAGCAGCCATAGCCGCGGCCGAGCAGGTGGGAAGCAACACGGCCGACCGGCTCGCCTCCTACTACGGCATGACGCCGCTGTACGCCCTCGGCGACTTCGGCCAGGGAGTCCACATCGCCCTGGTCGAGTTCGAACCGAACCTGGAGAGCGACATCGACGGCTACAAGGCCTGCTACGGGGTGCACACAACGGTGAACTACATCGAGATCGACGGGGGTCCCGGCCCCGGCACGGGCAGCGGCGAGGCGACCCTCGACATAGAAGACGTCATCGGGCTCGCCCCGAGGGCGACGATCGACGTCTACCAGGGGGCGGTGAACCCGACCACGAGTGAGACTCTCGACGTCTACTCGGCCATCATGAACCAGGAGTCCGATCAGATCATCTCCACCGGCTGGGGAGACTGCGAGCTCGACACCCTGGCCAGCGGCGGCGGCACCGGTTTCATATCGTCCGAGCACACTCTCTTCGAGCAGGCCGCAACCCAGGGCCAGACCGTCCTCGCCACCGCGGGCGACAACGGCTCAACCGACTGCTACGGGAACCCCGACACGACCTACGGCGCTACTTTGTCAGTCGACGACCCTGCCAGCCAACCGGATGTGATCGGTGTCGGCGGGACGTCCATGGGCATGAGCTCCGAGGACGTCTGGAACGACTCGGCCAGCGTGAACGGTGCCGGTGGCGGAGGCGTCTCGTCGCTTTGGTGCATGCCGAGCTACCAGGGCCAGTCGACGACACCGGGCCAATCGAAGGTCCCGGGACTGATCAACTCCGACTCCGTGCTGGCGTCCTCGCTTCCAGGTTCGGACTGCCCTTCGGGCAGCTACATGCGCGAAGTACCCGACGTCTCGGCTGACGCCGACCCGGCCACAGGGTACGTCGTTTACTGGACACCGGACACGAAAGGAGCGAAAGCGACGTGGCTGGGAGGCCTAGGAGGGACGAGCGCCGCCGCGCCGCTGTGGGCCGCGGTTGAAGCCCTCGTGGACTCCTCGCCATTCTGCACTTACTACGGCTCAGCCGATCAGAGCACCAGTGGAAATCTGTCGAAGGACGCCACGGGGTTGTTGTTCGACAGCCTCTATTACATCGCGGCCAGCCCGTACTACGCCCTCGGTCTCTACGACGTGACACGTGGGAACAACTTCTACTCGCCTTCGGGCAGCACCCACGATGTCTACCCGGCGGGGACGGGCTTTGACATGGCGAGCGGGCTGGGCACTCCCACGGTGGCCTATCCCGGCAACTTCTTCCCGGGGCTGGCCGCCCTCACATGCGCGATCACCGCCACGACGCTCACCACTACCAGGATCACCCAAGTGACGCCGGACCTCGGGCCTAGCACGCTCTCGACGAGGGTCGTGATCTCCGGCTCAGGCTTCCTCCCGATCAAGGGCGCCGACAGGTTGAAGGTCGGCTCGAAGTGGATCACTGTTTCCTGCCCGAGCAGCACTCGCTGCAAGGCAACTCTTCCGGCAACAAAGGCAGGCACGGACGATCTGAGGATGCTGGTCGAGGACCTTACGGTCAATAGCGTCGCAAAGTCGGATCAGTTCACGTTCGCTGGCGTGCCGACGATCACAAGAGTCCGACCCCTCTCCGGGCCAGCAAAGGGGGGTGCGGTCGTAACTGTCCACGGGAGCGGCTTCCTGGGGACGGTGAAGGTGCGCTTCGGGACGACACCGGCCACGCACCTGAACGTCTACTCGCCCGGGAGGCTCACTGTCTGGGCGCCGCCGGGCTCGGGCACCGTCGACGTCTACGTGACTGCGCTCGGCGGCTCCAGCAAAGCGACCCCAGTGGGCGTGTACCGCTACGAGCCCGCGCCGCCGAAGCCAGCCGGCTAGCAGCTCGGCTCATCGGATGCCTCCGAGGCCGCCCTCGATGGGACGGCGACGAGCGATGGGACAGCGGCAACGAACTGGTCCGAAGGAGAGAGCACCGTCACATCGACGTCTCCATGGAGCTCGTGCTTGACCGCCAGTGCCGCCGTCAGCCCACCGAAGTTGCTACCGAGTACGAGGACCTTCTTACGCATCTCGCGCCTCCTTCAAGTCCACTAATACCATACCCGGTATGGTATAATCGGGATATGTGCAGACTAGTCGCCTGTCCAAAGTGCCACCGACCGACGTGGAAGGGCTGCGGCGCCCATGTCGAGCAAGTGCTCGCCCATGTACCACCATCTGAGCGTTGCCAGTGTGACACCAAGCGCGCGCCTCGCGAGCGGCGGCGGCTCTGGGCGATGCCTCGAGCCTGAGGGGCTCGTTCAGCTCCCCGCCGGTATCGGCGCCACGGCAGGCTCCCTGCGCAGCAGCCCGACCACTCTGGCCACGACGGCGCTGCCGTCGATGATGCAGTTACGGATGGGCTTGACCCCTGCGGCGCAGCCCGCGACCAGGATGCCCTCCCTCGTCGAGTCGTGCGGGTACCGGAACCACTCCCGGCTGGCGAAAAAGCCATCCGGCGCCCGGTCAATCTGGAGCACGTTCGTCAGCTGGTCAACGTCAAGGCAGGGCCGCATGCCAGTCGAGAGGGAGACCAGGTCGAAGCGATCCGAGAAGATCTTCTGGACGAGAGTGTTCTCGGCCCGGACAACGATGTCGCCGTCAGGCAGCTCCTTGCACCCTGACACGCGCCCGCGGATGTAGCGGATCCCCCTCTCCTGGGCCAGCGAGTACATCTCCTCGAAGCCGCGATCGTAGGTACGCACGTCCATGTAGAAACAGGTGACTTCGGCCGCCGGATTGCGATCGAGCACTGTCAGGGCCTGTTTGGTGCTGTAGGAACAGCAGATGCGTGAGCAGAACGGGGCCCCTATGCGCCGGTTGCGCGAGCCGACGCAGAAGACGATCGCCATCCGCTGGACCGTCTTGCCGTCGGAAGGGCGCCGGATCTCTCCGTGGGTCGGGCCACGTGGGTTGAGAAACCACTCCAGCTCTGGGGCTGTTACGACGTTCCCGTAACGGCTGTACCCGTACTCCTCCAGGTCCGAAGGATCGAACGGCTCGAAGCCGGTGGCTATGACCACGGCACTCACTTTCTCGCACGTCTCGTCGCTCAAGACAGCCCTGAAATTGGGAAACTCGCCCTCGAGGCCGAGGAGCGTCGTCTCCATGCGCACGTCCACGCAGGGCTGAGCCCTCATCTCCTCCTCGATCTGAGAGGTGAACTCGAGACCGTCGTTGAAACCGTCGTCGTTGAAGAAGGGGAAGGTGCGCGACAGCCGGCGCACCCGGCCCCCGAGCTTCGAGGTCTTCTCGACCAGGATCGACCGGTAACCGAGCTCGCCGAGGGCGGTTGCCACGTGCATACCGGTGACGCCACCGCCGAGGATCAACACGGGACTGTTCATCTCGCACCGCCGCCCCGAGCAGCCAGCACGGGCACCAGATCCGCATCCTCACGCAGATACGCCGGACGCGAAGAGCGGGGGACGCCCATGCGTTCCAGCAACGGCTCCACCGGCACGGTGTGACTCTGTATGCCGACGACGTCGTAGGGGTCCCAGCCGAGAAGCAAGCCCGCAAGCTCGGCATAGTTGAGGACCGGGATCTCGAAGCCGGCGCCCGTCAGCTCGTTGACGGCCCACTGCTCACGGTCGAGGACCAGACTGCAACCCGGACAGTTGGTGATGATCAGATCAGGTGCAAACGGGGCCATGCTCTCGAACTTCTTGCGGGCGCACGCCACAGTGAAGCTACGGTTTGGGCGGATCATGCACTGCCGGAAACCCATGCCGCAGCAGTGCCGGCGTTCCGGGTAGTCGACCTCGTCGCCGCCCCACTCGCGGATCATCGCGGCCAGCACGTCGCAGTACTCTGTCCCGCCCACCGACTTGCTGGGGAAGATCTTGTTGTAATGGCAGCCGACATGGTCCACGACCTTCAGGGGTCGGCCGGTGGTCCCCTCGACCAGCCGGTATTGCATGAGCTGGGCGAGCTCTGTCCGATACCGGTAGACGACGTCGCTGCAGTGCACGACGTGGCGTGGGAGCACCAGCCGGCGACCGCAGGCGGCCGAGAGAGCGGTGTCCACCTTCTCGGCCAGCCCGGGCTCTTTGTGGAGCAATTCGAGCATCTCGTTGTGGATCGCGAACGAGGTGACGCACGTGGTCGTGACGTTCTCGAGTCCGGCCTCGGCACACACCGACCACAGCCGGGCCACCACGAGCAGGGAGCTCTCGGTCGTAAAGACATTGCCGTGGGTGACTATGCCCGAGCAGCACGTGTTCAACGACGCCGCTCCAGTCCCGCCCATCGCCCAACGGCGGCCGAGGAGGTCGTAGATGCGGGCGATTAGGGGCTCGACAGCGGGAGCGAAGGTACCCATGACACAGCTCGACGTCAGGTAGTAGCCGTCGTCGGGGATGGGCTTTTGATGGCGGCGGGTGATGACAGCCTGTTGCTGCGCTTGGGAGACCGGCTGGTCGACTGCTCTGGTCGTGCTCATCGTGTCCGTGGCGTTCAAGGTGTCATCCTTCCGTCCTCACCTTGTCGTAGTACTGGTCGATGTCAAGGCCACGCCGCGAGGCGTCGGCCGCAGCGTGCTCCTCGATCTTGTCCCACAGGAAAAGGGCGCCTCCTGCACGAATGCAGCTCCTCAGCTCGGCGAGTGTCTCTGGTGTCACCTTGCGGCCGGGAAATGTCCCGTCCATGTCCGGCTGAGCGCCGACACGCATGAACTGTTCCTCCAGCTCGGCCTGCCAGCGTGCGTAGCGCGGCCCGAAGTCCGGATGGGCCAGCGGATCGCCGTTGCGGAAATAGAGGCTGACGGCTCTGTTCCACAAGTTGGCGCCCCACAGATGGCGGCCGGCATACTGCTGCCTGCCCCGTACGCTTTCCAGGTGGTAGCCCTTCAGCTGCGCGAGGCAGCGCAACGAGGCGACGAGACCCATGATGTCGTTCTCGTGTGGGCAGCGGGAGTTGCACGAGCCGCACTGGGCGCAGTACCAGATGATGTCGGACTTGAGCAGCTCGACGAGGCGGTTCTCGTCGCCAGAGAGGGCCGCGTCGACAATGCAGCGCGGGTCGTACTCCTCGAAGTGCTCGGCTGCCGGGCAGACCGAGGTGCACATGCCGCAGGACAGGCAGCTCGTGAGGGCATGGCGGGCCACGATATGGTTCTCGACCCACCAGGTACAGGGCTGCTCGGCTGCCTTCTCGTACCAGGCCTGCCACTCGGTCTTGTCTGGCTCTGCCACAAGAGCCCTCACCTCTCGCCTGTCCTTCTCGCGCTCGAAAGCCGTGCCTGAGAGGCGCTTGATGTTCGGGTAGTAATTCCCGTCGCCGCGCGGCTCGGCCTCGTCGCGCAGCGTGTAGTAAGCCGTGGCGATCTCCTCGTCCGAGTAAGAGGCGAGATGCTCATGACCCAGAGCAAGAAGGTGTTCCGGTGCGACCGGCGGCTTCGCGGCGGGAGGCGCTCCGGCGGGAGGCGCTCCGGCGGGCGGCGCTCCGGCCAGCAGTGGCTCACCGGCGACGAGCACCTCGTAATCCCTGCCGGCAACAGCCATCAGCCGGTAGACGGCGTGGGCAAGCTTGGTGTAGGGGAGCGTCAGGGCCAACACCAACACGACCACGAGGTGCACGAAGTAGACGGGGTAGGCCCACGCCCGCACATCCGCCACGCGCACCATCTCGGTGGCCACGCCAGTGATCCCGGCGAGGAGCAGGTTCACGAGGAAGGCCCAGTCGAAGAAACTGCTCCGGTTGCCACGCGACGCCTCGGCGATGCGAACCAGCAGGAAGTAGCTCGTGCCACCGATCAACAGCGCCGCGAAGAGATTGCTCACCACCTTGATCGGGTTGCCCATCGACAGTGGGTACGCTCGCCCCGACAGCAAGAGCAGGGCCATCACGCCAGACACCAGGGCGAGGCCCAGGAAGCCGAAGAGAACCGCCCGGTGGCCCCAGGGCCTGAGTGGGCGCTCCTTGCATGAGGAGAGCTTCCTGTGGGCGAGGATCTCGGCGGTCGCCTCGCGAAGGGAGCGCCCGAGAGCCCGCGGCCTGGTTGCCCGCAGCGAAGTGCCGTACCAGGACTGCCAGGCGCGGCAAGCACCGACAGCTAGCGCGACCAACGGCAGGATCGTGAGGCCGGAGAAGATGGGGATGAGTGCCGAGTTGGGGATCATGCCCGCGTAACGCAAAGGCCCGGGCCCGGGGCTGAAGGCGCCGGTTGCGGCGACGATCGCCGCGAGGAGAGTGGCCGTGGCCAGGTACGCCAGCCAGAAGAGCCGCGGACTGTTGACGATGCGCGCCACGACGCGCGGGGACGCGTAGCGGTCCGTGGCAAACTGCCTGAGCGCGCTCATGATGCTTGCTGGCTTCGCCCCGGACGGGCACCTGGTGGAGCACTCGCTGCAGCCGTAACAGTGCCAGATGTCCTTGTCGGCGGCGAGACGGTCTTGCAACCCGAGCCGGACGAAGGTCACCTGCCGGCGGGGAAAGAGCCCCTCGTCACCGGCGAGGTCGCAAGTGGCGGTGCAAGCGCCGCACTGTAGGCACGACTGGAGTGTCGCGACGTCAAGGCAATAGGGCCTGAGAAAAGCGCCATCACCCTTGACAGCGGCGAGGTCGAAGGACTTGTCCGGCAGCGTGCTGACCGGCCTGCCACGAAGGAGCCAACCGAAGTCGTTCGGACTGGCCTTCGAGATCGTCGCGCCTTTTGAGCTCACTGCGGATCAGGCTACCGCGATTTTGTCTAATCAAGCGAAACGATAGAAAAACGACAAAGAGGCGCAACGGTGCTGCAGGGGCCGCATTCTTGGACCGGTGTGCGAGGTGTCGCTCGCTCGCTCGACGACAGTCGAGGTCGGGCCGTCGAGAATCAGCAGCTGCTTCTCTATACCCTACCGGGTATACTCGGAAAGAAGGCTCCGCCCTAAGATGCCAGAGCTCCGTACAACGACGAGAGGAGTCGCGATGCAGCTTCCCGAAGAGGTCGTGGACGATGTCCGCAAACGTCTGCGCCGGGTTGCGGGACAGGTCCAAGGCGTGGAACGCATGCTCGAGCAAGGCCGAGAGTGCCGCGACGTCGTCACCCAGCTGTCAGCCGCCTCCAAGGCACTGGAGCAAGCGGGCTTTCGTCTCATTGCTGCAGGCCTCACCTACTGCGTGGAGCACCCGGAGCAGGCCGAGGCGGACGGCTATCCCATTGACGCCGTGCAGAAGATGTTCATGAAGCTCGCCTGAGCAGGCAACTACCGGAGCCGGCCGGAGCGATCGTCCCGGGGCCTGCAGGTCGGTGTCCCACCTCGGCGTGTCGCCTGTCACAAAGGGCGCACCGCCCGAACAAGGGCGTCGATCGCGGTCTTCTCACCGGCATCGGTGTCCACGGCGCGAGTGACCCGCCCCGCCCGCTCTATCTGGAGGCCAGAGAGGTCCTCGACGATCTCGTCCGGCCCGAACAGCACCGCTGGGTCCTGTGGCCCACCGGTTCCCTTCAGCAGGTTGGAGGTGTCATGGCCGACCACGAGCAGGACTCCGCCGGGCGCCAAGCCGGCCGCGGCGTGCGAGAGCACTCGGCGGCGCTGCTGTGCGGGAAGGTGCAGATACACGACGGCCACCAGGTCGAACGTAGCCGGCTGAGGCTGCCACTCGACAACGTCGGCCTCGATCCATGTCACCTCCAGCCCTCGATTGACAGCCATTTGCTTTGCCTTGGCCAAGCCGGCACGGGAGAAGTCGACGCCGGTGACGCGCCAACCTTTCGAGGCGAGCCACACAGAGTTGCGCCCCTCGCCGCAGGCGATGTCGAGCGCCCGACCGGGGGCCAGTGCGCCCAGCTCCTCGACGAGAAAGCGGTTCGGATCGGCCTTCCAGATCAGTTCCTCGGTGCTGTACCGCTCGTCCCAATGCTCACGACTCACGAGCACCTCCCGGCCCGGCTCCCCACGGAGCACGCTGACTGTCACGAAACTAAACCCGTGGGTGGCACTTGGCGATCACCGTTTGCGGTGTGGTGCCTCTCTTGATACCCTATGGGGTATGGGTACCGGGTATCTCTCGCCATGACGGCTGACGCTCCGGAGACTTCCCCGCAACCCACAAAGGTGGTGATCGTCGGGGGCGTCGCCGGAGGGATGTCGACGGCCGCCCGCCTCCGTCGCCTTGACGCCGACGCCGACATTGTCATCCTGGAACGCTCCGGTCACGTCTCGTTCGCCAACTGCGGCCTGCCGTACTTTGTCGGAGGGCTGATCGAAGAGGAAGAGGACCTGACACTCCAGACGCCCGAGCAGCTCTTCGATCGGTTCCGCTTGGATGTCAGGGTCCATGACGAGGTCGTGGCCATCGACCGGGCGAGACATAGCGTGACTACTCGGTCGACCATCTCGGGCGAGGAAGGCATCGTGCCCTACGACAAGCTGGTGCTCAGCATGGGCGCGGCTCCTGTGCGCCCGCCGATTCCCGGATACGATCGTGCCCGCACGCTGCGTACCGTCGAGGATGCAGCCCGACTCGTCTCCGACGTCGGTGTCGCCCCGTCCAGTGCGGTGGTGATCGGGGCCGGGTTCATAGGGCTCGAGATGGCCGAGAACCTCGTCCTCCAGGGGATCGAAGTGACGATCGTCGAGGCGACCCCGCAGGTGCTGCCTCCGCTGGACCCCGAGCTTGCGATTCTCGTGAACGACGAGCTCGTCGCCCACGGTGTCCGTGTCGAGACGGGAGCGACGGTTGCGCGCCTGGACGAGGGGACGGTGACCCTTGCTGACGGTCGAGTCCTCGCCGCGTACCTCGTCGTCGGCGCCGTCGGCGTCCGACCCGACGTTCGTCTTGCTCAACTTGCGGGCCTCGAGCTCGGACCGAATGGCGCCATAGCGGTCAACGAGGCCAACCAGACGAACGACCCGGACATTTACGCAGTTGGTGATGCCGTAGAGAAGACCGATGCGATCTCACACTCGACCTCTCTCATCGCGCTGGCGAACGTGGCCAACCGCCAGGGGCGCCGGGTCGCCGACCACATCGCCGGACGACCCTCGCACCCGGTCGCCTCTCTGGGCACGGCCATCGTGAAGGTCTTCGACACCGTCGCGGCCACGGTGGGCTGGAACGAAAGGCGCCTGCGGGCGGCGGGCCGGCCGTTCCGAGTGGTCCACTCGCACCCCTTCGATCACGCGACCTACTACCCCGGGGCGACGCGAATGGCCGCGAAGCTCATTTTCGACCCGAACGACGGAACGATCCTCGGTGCCCAGATCGTCGGCCGCAATGGCGTCGACAAGAGGATCGATGTGATCGCGACTGCGATGTCGGCGGGCATGAGCGCCGCTCGTCTCGCAGATCTGGAGCTCGCTTACGCGCCGCCGTTCTCCTCGGCCAAAGACCCGGTGAACGTCCTCGGCTACATGGCCGAGAACGTTCTCAGCGGCGACTGCGACGTCGTCGAGCCAGAGGAGGTCGGCTCGCTCGTCGAGCAGGGGTGGACCCTCGTCGACGTGCGCACCCAGCAGGAGCATGCCGGCGGTGCCATCGCGGGATCGATCAACATTCCGATCGACTCGCTGCGAGATCACCTCGATGAGCTCGGCAGAGGGCCGGTCGTCGTCTATTGCGAGGTGGGCCAACGAGGTCACACCGCGACAGCCCTCTTGCACGAGCTCGGGATCAAAGCCCGGAATCTCGACGGTGGCTACCTGACCTGGTCGGCCTTCGTCCGGGCCGGGAGGGCCCGGGCGGGTTGATGCCGGGAAGCGGGGATCAGGCCGTGCGTTCGGTCGCCGCGCTCGCGAGGTGCTGACGCACCTCGTCCATGTCCAGTGCCCTCACCTTGGCGATGAACTCGGCCAGTGAGGCCGCCGGCAGCGCGCCCGGACGCGAGTACACGAGCACCTGCTCCCGGAACACCATGAGCGTGGGAATAGACCTGATCCCGAAGGATGCAGCCAGCTCCTGCTCAGCCTCGGTGTCGACCTTGGCGAACACGAGATCGGCATGCTCGGCCGAAGCTGCCTCGAAGACAGGGGCGAACGCGCGACACGGCCCGCACCACGACGCCCAGAAGTCCACAAGCACGATGTCGTTTGACGACACGGCCTCGTGAAAGTTCTCTGCTGTCAGGTTGATAGTTGCCATGCGCGTGCCTCTCTTGCTCTTCTACCAGTCAACGGCGACCGGCGACCGGTGACCGGTGACCGGTGACCGGTGGGGGCTGGAACGGCAGCTGGAGCCGGCTCCCGCACCCGCGACAACCAGCGAGACGCGGCCCTATGACGGCTGCAGCCTTGCCGTAGAGGCACGGATCAGTTGATCTGCTTCTATCATCGCCGGGATGAGCGACGAGGACTACGACGTCTTGGTCGTCGGCAGCGGCTTCGGGGGCAGCACGGCCGCCCTTCGCCTCACCGAAAAGGGGTACCGGGTGGCTGTCCTCGAGGCGGGGCGCCGCTTCGACGAGACGACGTTCCCGAAGACGTCGTGGCGGCTGCGCTCATTCTTCTGGGCGCCCCGGCTCGGGCTGTTCGGCATCCAGCGGATGTCGCTGCTGAGAAACGTGATGGTGCTCTCGGGCGCCGGCGTGGGCGGAGGTTCGCTCGTCTATGGCAACACGCTCTATGAGCCGTTCCCGAGCTTCTTCACCGACCCCAGGTGGGCCCACATCACAGACTGGCAAGCCGAGCTGGCACCTTTCTACGACCAGGCAAAGCGCATGCTCGGTGTCGTGCCGAACCCGACGATGACGGCGGCTGATGAGGTGATGCGGGCTGTCGCGGAGGAAATGGGAGTCGCCGAGACCTTTGTCCCCACCCCGGTAGGCGTGTTCTTCGGCGAGCCTGGCGTGGAGGTCGCCGACCCGTTCTTCGGCGGCGTCGGCCCGGACCGCAAAGGCTGCATCGAGTGCGGTGAGTGCATGACCGGCTGTCGCCACGGCGCCAAGAACACGCTCCTCAAGAACTACCTGTACCTCGCCGAACGCGCCGGAACCGAGGTACGCCCGCTGACGACCGTCACCGGCATTCGGCCGCGGGCCGACGGCCGCTACGAGATCACGACCGAGCGTACCGGCGCCTGGGTGCGAAAGCGCCCGAGAACCTTCGTCGCCACCGACGTCGTGCTGGCAGCTGGAACCCTCGGCACCCAGAAGCTGCTCCATTCCATGCGCGACACGGGCAAGCTCGCCCACCTCTCGCCGCGTCTTGGCGAGCTCACTCGTTCGAACTCCGAGGCGATCCTCGGGGCGCGCACCTTCCGGCGCGACGTCGACTTCTCTCGAGGCGTCGCCATTACCTCGTCGTTTCACCCGGACCCTCAAACCCGCGTCGAGCCGGTGCGCTATGGCCGTGGCAGCAACGCCATGGGGCTGCTGGTCACAGCACTTGCCGATGGCGACGGTCGATCGCGGTTTTTGGCCTGGGCGCTCGAAGTGCTCCGTCACCCGGTGATGATGGCGCGCAACCTCAGCATGCACCACTGGTCGGAGCAGACCATTGCCACCCTCGTCATGCAACGACGCGACAACTCCATGACCTGTTACACGACAGCAGGGCTTTTCGGTCGCCGCCTGACCTCCAAGCAGGGCCATGGCGAGCCAAACCCGACTTGGATTCCGGCCGGGCACGCCGTCGTGCGACGCATCGCCAGGCGCATCGGCGGCTTTGCGGCCGGGGGCTGGAACGATGTCTTCAACGTCCCGATGACGGCACACCTGCTCGGCGGTGCTGTCATCGGCGACTCCCCCGAGACCGGGGTGATCGACCCGTACCACAGGGTCTACGGCCATCCTGGCCTTCATGTCCTCGACGGTGCCGCGATCTCTGCCAACCTCGGGGTCAACCCTTCGCTCACGATCACCGCGCAAGCAGAACGGGCAGTGGCACTGTGGCCGAACCGGGGCGAGGAGGACCCACGGGCCCCCCTCGGCCAACCGTACCGGCGGCTCGAGCCGATCGCGCCCCGCAACCCCGTCGTCCCCGCGGGGGCGCCGGGTGCGCTACGCCTGAGGCCGACGGGCGAAACCTGAGGGCGCCCTGAGCGGGACCTTTGGGACGGCCCCGGGGTCCGACCCAGGCGGCTGGCCGGACCAGCCGCTCCGTATCAGCTAGAGGCGGCCCTCGTGGTGTCGACGATAAGGACCGCACATGGAGCCTTGTGGGCGATGGAGTTCGGAACGCTCCCGAGCACCCTCCTTGCACCCCTCATGCCCTTATTGCCGACGATGACCAGGTCGGCGTCAACCCGGGTCGCGACTCGGCAGATGGCTTCAGCCGGCTCTCCGGTCGCAGCGTGGACCTCCACCGGTACCTTGGCCCTCTTCGCTATCGCCTTCAGCTCGTCGAGAAGAGCATCTGCAGGATGGACATTGGCCGTATAGCGGAACTCGGCGGGCAGGTCGGGCACGCTGACCGACTCAGGCTTGTACGCGGTGACGATGTGCAGCCTGGCACCGAGGACCTGTGCGAGCTCGACAGCCGCTTCGACGGCGCGCAGTGCGGTCGCCGAACTGTCTGCGCCGACCAGCAGGTTCTTGTACATCCGACCCCCTTGCTCGAGCGGCAAAGTCGCTCCCTAGTCGTCGTATTCTTCTATACGCGCCGCTCACGTGCGAGGAAATTTCTCGTTCGGAGGCCGACTGTCGGGTACCGCGCACTGGCAGCTGGACGGCGACGTGGCGCTAGGGCAAGTCGAGAACGGTTCCCTGTACTGCAGCGCTCACTGGTACCTCGGCGCTCTTGTAGTCGGTCACGATCGAATCGATCTGCTCGTCGGTCCGCGCCGGGTCGTGGTGGTACAGCATCAGCTGGCCAACTTGTGCCCTCTCCGCCAACCCGACGGCGTACCCGCAGGACGCGTGACCGAAGGACGCTCGCGCCGGCAGCTCCTCGTCGGTGTACTGGGCGTCGTGGAACAGCACATCGCAGCCACGCGCAAGAGACAGAGCCGCCTCGTGGTACTCCCCGAGCCCTTCTGGACCGGGGCCCAGGTTCGTCGGGCAGTGGTCGGAGAGGTAGGCGATGCTTGCCCGACCGTCAGAGATGCGATAGCCGAAGGCGCGCCCGCCCTTGTGCGGGATCTCGAGCGCCAGGACTGAGAAGCCCGCAATCTGTGCCGGTCCGGGCTCGAGGGCATGGAAGCTCCACGAGCCGAGCAGCTCTTTGGGTGCGATCGGGAAATGGGGCGGCGACATGAACCGCTCAAGGACGCTCTCGGTGTCGCCCTGGGCGGGAGCGTAGAGATCGACACGAGACCCGATGCTGTTGCCGGCGGCAAAGAAGGGCAGCCCCTGGGTGTGGTCCCAATGCAGATGCCCGAGCAGGATCGCCCCCTCGTAGGGCTGGCCGTCGAACAAGCCTGGACTTCCGCCGAACAGGTCGCTCGCCAGGCGGATGCCGGTGCCGGCGTCAACGATCAGGCTCGGGGGTTCGCCGTCGTGGGCGATGGCGAGACAGGAGGTGTGCCCTCCGTAACGGTCGAACTCAACGCCAGGCGTCGGGGTCGAGCCGCGCACGCCGCATGTCCAGATTCGCATCGACACAGTGTTTCATGTCGCCACCCATCGCTCTGCAATCGGCGGCCCCTTGTCGCCATCGCCCGAGACCCGATGCACGGCTGGGGCGCCCAATAGAATCGGCCATGGCCATAATCCCCGATGACAAGGATTGGACGTGGGTGCTCGAGCGCGCTTGCCCAGAATGCGGCTTCGAGTCATCCGCTCTGCCCAGGGATCAGATCGCACCGATGATCCGCACCAACGCCCAGGCATGGGTGGACATCCTCGCCGGGGAACCCGACCAACTCCGTCTCAGGGTGCGTGCGGACCGCTGGTCGCCTCTCGAATACGCCTGCCACGTGCGAGACGTGTTCCGGACCTTTGACGACCGTCTCACCTTGATGCTCACGCAGGACAATCCGCTGTACCAGAACTGGGACCAGGATCGCACCGCCGTCGAGGACCACTACGAGGACCAAGACCCCACGCCGGTCGCGGCCGAGCTGTGCGAAGCCGCGGACACCCTGGCCGGGCACTTCGGCCGAGTCGAAGGAGCCGCCTGGGCGCGCCGAGGAACTCGAAGCGACGAAGCGAGCTTCACCGTCGAGAGCCTCGGTCGCTACATGGTCCACGACGTCCTGCATCATCTCGAGGACGTGACCGGCGACCTCGCGGCGCCATTTGCCTGAGCGACTGACAAGTCCCCACGGTAGCTTGGCGGCGGTGGGGGAGACGAAAAGCACACACCGCTCGATGGCGGGCTTCGGGCACCTTGTCGAACCTCTCCGAATCCTGCTCGACAACCGGTCACTCACCTGGTTGGAGGTGGCCTTCGCCGGCATAACTCTGGCCGAATGGGGCTACGTCACGGCCCTGGCGGTCGACGCCTTCAGGCTTCACGGTTCTGTGGCCGTCGGCTTGGTCGGTTTTCGGCTCTTCGTGGCTTCGATCGCCAGCTTCTTCAACGTCCCTTACTTGGAGCGACACCCGAGCGGCGGCGTGCTCACGGCCATCGCCGGGGCCCGGGGCGCCATCGTCGCGACGAGCGCCGTTCTCGCCGCCACCGGTGCTCCACTGACCCCGCTATTGATCCTGGTGGCGATGGACGCCTTCGTGTCGGCCCCATACAGGTCGGCCCAGTCCGCCATGCTCCCGGTCCTGGCTCGGAACCCGGGGGAGCTGGCCGCGGCCGCGGCTGGAATCAGCACCGTCAAGACGCTGAGCCAAGCCCTCGGTGCGATCGCCGGCGGCTTCCTGCTCGTGGTCACAATCCCGGCTGTGGTCTTCGGCGGGGCGGCGACCCTGATGGTCGCGGCGGCGCTGGCCACAGTGCGCTTCAGCGGCACCCCGATCCGTGTCTCCGACGCCGGCTCCTCGGGTGGGGCACGCGGGCTGCTAGGTGACACCCTCGGCGTCGTCCGCCATCCCTACGTCGGAGGCCTCCTCGTCGTCAGCGGGTTGCGGACCTTCGTCCGGGGAATGTGGATCGCCATCGCGGTCATTGCGTCCTTGCGGCTGCTGCACGCCGGGAGTGGCGGAGTCGGGTTCCTGATGCTGGCCGCCGGAGTCGGCGCTCTGGCGGCCGTACCCCTCTCGGCGGCGCTCATCGGCCGGTCCAAGCTCGGAAAGCCCACAATCCTGGCGTTCGTGGCGTGCGGGGTCCCCCTGGTCCTCATCGCAGGTGTGCCAGTGCTCGACATCGCGCTGCTATTCGTCGTCGCCTGGGGTGTCGGCATGGCCGTAGCCGACGTCGCGACTTTCTCTCTGCTCCACAGGCTGCTCGACACTCCGCTCCTGCCCCGCGTCACCGGTGCCATCGAATCGGCCAAGTTGGCCCTCGAAGGTCTCGGGGCGCTCATGGCCCCGTTGCTCGCATCCGCCATCGGCATCCGCTGGACCCTTGCGATTGCGGGATTGCCGCTCCCCGCTGTCGTGGTGATCGGCGGTTGCGGGCTGAACGACAAGCGTCGAGAGTTCTTGGACCTGTCGGACCCGAAGGTGACGACGATCCTGGTCGAGCACCGTGATCGCTTCGCCAGGTTCGGCTCTAAGTACGTCGCCGCGTCTTTGGAGGCGAGCGGGCGGCGCCTCGTCGTGAGCGACGACGCCGAGGTCGACGACGAGCGTGTTCGGGACATGACCGAGCTGCTCACCTCGTTCTGCGCCCGCCTCTACGGCCGCAGGGTGGCCGCCCCTCGGGCGGCAAAGGTCCTTGCCGCAGCCAGCGAGGACGACGATGCCACCTAGATTCCGACCACCTGACGGCTGGGTCGTCCAGGCGTTCAGCTTTGCCATCGACCCGACCGACGAGCAGCTCGCCATGATTGCCCGGTTCTTCGGCGCTCGGCGAAAGGCTTACAACTGGGCCTTGGAGCAGATCAAGGCAGGCATCGACGCCTATCACGCCACCGGCGTCTACTACGAGCGTCCCTCCCTCTACGGGCTGCGCAAGCGGTGGAACGCCGAGAAGTCGGCCATCTGCGTGAACACCGAGACCGGCGAGACCTGGTGGCCCGAGGTCTCGAAGGAAGTCTTTGCCGACGGGATCCGTGGCGCCGTCGACGCCTACTGGCGCTGGCAGGGCTCGCGTGCGGGGACGATCGCCGGCCGTCGGGTCGGCTTTCCCGCTACAAGAAGCGCGGCAAGGACCGGGACCGCTGCACGTTCACGACCGGGGCCATGCGCCTGGAACACGACCGGCGTCACCTCAGCCTCCCGAGGCTTCGGAGGCTCCGCACGCACGAGAACACTCGCAAGATCGAACGCCTCGTGAGAAGTGGGCGGGGGCGCATCCTCTCGGTCACGCTCTCGCGCCGAGGGACGTGGATCGTCGCCGCGCTGAAGGTCGCCGCCTCCCGGCCCCAGCAGCCGGGCGTCGCCGAGCCTTCCTCGCTCGTCGGCGTCGACGTCGGCATGCGCAGGTTGGCGACGGTCGCGACACCCGAGCAGGTGATCGCCGTCGTCGACAACCCGAAGGCCCTCGAGCGCCGGTTGACAGAACTCCGAGGTCTCCACCGCCAACGCTCCCGCCGCCGATCGGGCTCCTCCCGCTACCGGGAGACAGCAAAGAAGCTCACCCGCCTCCACGCGCAGGTGGCGGCGGTCCGACAGCACGCGATCCACAACCTCACCGCCGAGCTCGCCAAGACCCACGGCGTGATCGTTGTCGAGGGGCTGGACGCGGCAGGGATGTTGCAACAAAAGGGCCTCCCCGGCGCGCGAAGGCGCCGGCGGGGGCTCTTTGACGCAGCCCTCGGGAAGCGCGGCGGCAACTCCGCTACAAGTGCGCCTGGTACGGGAGCACATTGGTGGAGGCCGACCGCTTCTTTCCCTCCTCCAAGACGTGCCATGTCTGTGGGCACGTCCAGGACATTGGCTGGTCGGAGCACTGGAGCTGCGAGGCCTGCAAGGCGGAGCACCAGCGCGACGACAACGCCACCATCAACCTCCCCCGCGCGGCGAGCCTGGGCGCAGTTGGCGCCCCGGTGAAGCGTGGAGCCGAGCATGAGACCGGGCCTCGCCCGGCAGCTGGCGAAGACACGCGAAGGGAGGCTCGGCATCCGCCGAGCCGAACAACTCCGTGAGGAGTGCAGCGTGAGTGGGCTCACCAACGCTCACTCGGCTGCAACGGCTGCAGCGTCAAGCACAACGCTGACTCGCCTCCTGTGACCGACGCGGATCACTTCACCAAGGCGTCGATGAACTCCTGCGACATCACGAACAACGGCACGCCAGCTCTTTCGAGCGTCTCGTTGTCGACAGGTGGCAAGTGGGTGATCGTTGGGTAGAGGTAGATGTTGTCAGTCGTGGGGTCCCTGAATCGGAACATGGTTTCCTCCTTGGAAGGTGGGTCGAGGACTTCCCTGGTGAACTGGAGCAACTCGTCCGTGCCTGCAGGCTCTAGCGGTTCGTAGACGCCACAGACCAAATCGGCGAACCACGCGTCGCCACTGCAAGCTCCGGGATCGTTCCGTCCTGGACCATCGACATAGGCATCTCGACCAGCATTGTCTGGAGTCTTTCACTCCTGCCGGCGACGCTGCCCGCCGGTAATCGGCTCGAGCTTGTCGAGGTCACTGGCGGCGAGACCCAGGTCCACTTCACTCAGGCGGAGTTCGACAAGCTTGACCTCGCCGAAGAAACGGAGTTGCTGGCGTTGGGCCGAACGTCCCGATTTGCTCACTCGGCCGAGCTACCCTACCGATACGTCCTAGGTGCGAGGTGTGGCTCGGCCCTGGACAACCCAGGAGAACTCCGTGAGCCCGATCCGCGACGAGGCGTCAGCCGACCGCGCCGAGCAGGCCGCCTATTTGGCGCGGCTTCGAGAGGTGGAGGCTGAAAGAGACCGCCTCCGTGCCGGTTAGTTAGCGACGCGATACCGCGGGTCCCAGGTCATTCCCAAGCGCCTGGAATCACCGGCGAGGCGTGAAGTGCGCCGTAGGAGAGCACTGCCACGGTCCCGGTGCTAGCCCATGAATGACCTCGGGGTCTACTCTTGGGCATGGGTGGGCTAGTGACCGATGGTTACTGCATCCTCGAAGAGCCGGACCGCGTCATCAAGATCCCTGCACCCACGAAGATCGAGATGGCGCCCGAGATCGAGGTAGCACGCTTCCCCGCCATGATTCACGCTGTAAAGGTCATGAGCGATGCCCTCACAGCAGGCAGACTCCCGTCTGATGTCACTACTGCCTGTGGCCGTCAGATGCCTCGAAGCACCGTCAAACAGGACTCGTCGTGGAAGGATCGGCTGACCCTCGGCGACCGGGCGGCACTGTGCGAGGTGTGTGAAGAGAAGGTTGCTGGCGAGCGGCGCGGCAAAGCGAGCTCGTGAGGCTGCGGCGTCGCGGCACTACTTGAGCCGGCCCTCTCGCTGAGATCGGTGCTCGCTTGGCGCACATCAAAATGACACCGCCGGACAGGGTTGAAGGCATCTACACGAGGGTGCCCGAGACGATGACGAGGAGATCCCCGTCGATGTCAAGCCCGGCCGGGCGGCCTCCTTCGACAGGGGCACCGGCGTGGCCCAAGCGTGGATCGGGGACGGGTCGTTGACTGTGGCCAATGGCGAGAGAGGGTTCCGTCTGGACGTGAGGCCCGAGTCCGAGTCTGAGATCAGGGTGGCGGTCGCCGATTGGTACAAACTCCCCGAGAGCGCCAAAGTGGACGCGTGACGGCTGGCGACAACACGAGCCGGGAGGACACGAGCCGCGAGGACATGCTCGCTCGGGCGGTGGAGCTCCAGGAGCAGATCGAAGACGCGACGCTGGAACTCGGCGTGATCATCCGCGCGCTGGCCGGCATGCCCGAGCGGGCGAAGTCGACCGAAAGCGAGCTTCCTGCCGAGCGGCAAGTAGCCTCGCCCCCAGCTCCCACGAGTGGCCCGCTGCCTTAGCTTAGGGTGGCGGGCGTTTCCCGTCAGTGGTCAACTTGCCTTACCTAGCTCACCTAAGTACCGTGACGATCGCACGGCCCAGCTTCCCCTCGCAAGGCATCAGTGGTCGTGCTCACAGTCACCCTAGCGAGCGGCCCCGGCAGTTGCCGGGGCCGTGTCGTCTCCGCCGTGAACTGGCCCCGTCGGGCTGTGGAGCCCCTAGAACGGGTGCACGCCCCGGGTAGCTTTCCCTCGCACAGCAGTCGGGTCGTGCACCCGACTCGTTAAGTCGGACTCTGGCCCCGTCGGCTTGAGCACCGGGCCGTTGTCATGTCGCTCGCCTTATCGCGCCTGGTGGGCCTGGAGTATGGCGCCTGGTGGGCCGCCCGGGGCTCGAACCCGGCACCTTGGGATTAAAAGTGCTGGTCAGGACCTCGCAAAGTGCTACAGAGCAGTGCGTAACGTCGCAATCTCGCAGGTCGGCGTAGCGATCCAACCAGAACGGCGCGACAGCTCGCGGCTCACAGCGACGGGCTGCGACGGGCTTGTTGGGACCGTGCAACTTGACGTCATCTGCGGCCGACCGGTAAGCGGAGCACGTTCAACTGTCGAGGGAAGGTGGGCGCTTCAGCCAGCCGGGAGTCATCGGTGAGGAAGTCGGCGCCGAGATCACTGGCTAACGCTACGTAGAGAGCATCGGCCGCAGTCATGTTGTGTCGATATTCCCACGCGGCGAAGACCAATGGAGCCACAGACACCCGATGAAGGTGCCATGCCGAGAGTCGGCTTACTGCTGCGGTGGCTTGCGACTCGGTGATCTTGTGTTCGATGAGGAACCGACGTCTCAACACGGCGAGTACCTCGGCGTAAAAGTGCTCGGGGACCCACCCCTCGGCCCCGACAGGCACGAGCCGCGAAAGGGCACGACCCCTCCGGGTGTCAGCGACGATCTCGACACCGGCGGACGCGTCAATGACGACTGCGCTCACGCTCCGGCGTCGACGCGCAGCTCGCGGAGCGCTTCAGCGGCCTCGATGCTGTCCAGCTCCGGCTCGGGACCCGCGAGTAGTTCTTCGAGGAGAGCGCGAAACGCTTCTGGCGAACAATCCTCATCGGGGTTCGTGACGACTACGGAGCTGGGACGAAGGTCATCCGGGCGACGGGCCATGTCGCGATCGTACTGCCGCTGGTTCGTCTCGCGAGAGCAGGGTCCCATCTGTGCGCCGGCAAACCTGGAGCTGTGGTTATGAGCCCGATCAAAGCCATGTCGCACAATGCCGGACCATGCACGATTAGGCCGATTACCTGCGCTTTTGAAGGCGAACGCTGCCGTCCGGAAGCGACCGATATCGCGCTCTGACGGATGATCCGGTAGAAGATCCGGTAAAAGCCTCCCTTGTAATCCGAGCCTCCTCGTCGTTCAGCGACCGGCGAGGGTGGGCTTGCGCACACAACGAATCGGAACTCTCCCCATCCACGCCTTCGCCCTCGGCGCAGACTGACTGCATAAGATGTGCTGCCCGGACGCCACTTGTTGTCACGAGCGTCTATGCCGTCATCTGGCCTTTCTCACGAGCCGCGAGGCGACCGTGCTCCGGGGCGCCTTATACGCGCCTCTCTCTATGAAGAGGGACCGGTTGTCAAGGTCGATTGTTCTTAGCGGACACCTCCTTCGTTGCGGTGCCCGGGCTGACTAGGCCGGGCGGTGGGAGGTTGGTTCTCATCTCTCTATCGCCTCCTCGAGGGAGGAAAAGGTCTGGTAGGAGAACTCCGGCTGGTCCATCTCAAACGAGGGTCGTCAAGCGACCAGAGGCGCGGCGGGGGACCTTGCTGGAGCGAACATCGAGCCCGTCTGGAGCATGTGCCAGATGGCCTCGGCGAGCTTGCGAGCTACTTCGATACGCGCGATCTTGGCGCCGCGTTGACGACCGAGGCGGGCCTTGGTCCTGTCGTAGTGGTCCCTGTAGACCGGATGACTCGACGCGTGCACAGCGGCCTCGATGAGTGACCAGCGCAGGTACTTCGGCCCGTTCTTTGAGATCGGACCGCGGAAGTCCTTGCCGCCGGACTGGTAGACGCGCGGGCAGAGCCCGGTGTAGCCCATCAGCTTCTTCGGAGACGAGAAGCGTGAGATGTCTCCGATCTCCGAGGCGATCGTGAACCCGAGGACCCAGGCGATGCCAGGAGCGGGCTGCAGCAGGCTCACGTAGGGATGGTCCGCTCCGAGTGATCGCAGCTCTTTTTCGCAAGCGTCGATCTCAGAGTCGAGGTCGTCGATCATCGACAGTGCCGTGGCGATGTTCTTCGTCCAGGGATCGGGGAGCGCGAGGCGACCGAGCAGCTCGCGCCCGGACCTTCCGAACAGGTCCGAGACCGGGCAGGGTTTGCCGAAGGCGAGCAGGCTCGAATGGATACGGTTTTTCAACATCACCCGGTGGCGCACGAGATGGAGCCGGAAGCGGGCCCGCTCCCGCTCGGCGCGGATCTCCGGGTCCGGGAGCCATATCGCCGGCACGAGATCGCGCCGGGAGAGCTCGGCGAGGACCCACGCGTCGATCTTGTCGGTCTTGCAGGCGAGTGGTGCGAGACCCTTCACCTTCTGCGCGTCGGCGATCTCGACGTCCCATCCCATGAGCTCGAGGCTGTCGTGGACAAAGCGGGCACCGTTCATCGACTCGATCGCCGCGCTCACCGGTCCGCCGAGGGCCGCCACTTCCTTGGCGAGGTGACGGAGCCCGTCGAGATCGGGAGGGGCTCGGGTGACGGCGAGCTTTGTGCCAGCTTCGTTGAGCACGCAGACGTCGAGTCGCTTTCTGCTGAGGTCAAGTCCAAGATGCAACATGGTGTGGGGGCCTCCTTGGTGCTGGTTCCGACGAGAACCCAATGTTCACGCCGGGGAGGTCCCTCTTCATGGCATTCAAACAGACGCCAGTGAACCACATAGACGGCGCGAAGTCTTCGAGGTTCTGATCCGTCTGACCCGATTGGCGCCGGCTCCCGGCAAGACCGGTAGACGACCACGCAGATGTGCCGGTAGGTCGCTTCTGCTGTGACTGGCCAAGTGCCGCACACCGTAGCGAGAGAGCGAGGTACGGGTTCGCGTCGGAGGGCCGACGGCGAGGATCTGCGACTGGCGGCAAGTATTCGGGAACGTGACCGGGGGTCGGTGTTGTTGGTGGCCAAACCCGACAGCCCGTCGACAGGCGCCGGTGGTATAGCTGTGCCCTGTGCGCAGGCTCGGCTTAGTCGCGGCAGTGGTCATGACTCTGACGGTCGTCGCTGGGACAAGTTCTGCCAGCCCTCCGACGAGGACCCCCCGGTCTACGACGACAGCAGCCGCCAGCAACACGACGACGTGGTGGGTCGATTCGACCTGGATATCCCCGCTCACAGGCTGGGTGCTCGGCGAGGGTAAAGCTAGTTGCCCGTCGTGCATCCTCATTAGGTACACAAACAATGGCGGTCGGAGTTGGTCGGCAGTACCGACGCCGGGTGCTCGACTAGCGCTATCGACAACAAACACTTATCTTTGCGGGTCCGCTGGTTGCGTCACACGAATCGTGTTCGCCAACCGCAACGACGGCTACCTTTTCGGCCCGGACCTGTTCACCACCACCGACGGCGGGCGGACCTGGCACCGTCAAGGCGGAAAGCCGACCGTGGCGCTCGCCATAGTCGACCCAGGGGTCGTCTGGCGACTCACGTATGCCAACTGTCCGGGACCGTGCGGTCTGACACTGCAACAACAGCGGACCGGGACAACGAGTTGGGTGACGGTGCGCGCATCCTTCGATGGTTCTGGCAACAGCGTGGACCAGCAGATCGTCGGTCTCGGATCGGGTCGAAGGCTGATCGCCTTTTACGAAAACATCGCCGATGGATCGGTTGCCGTCGGTACGTTCTTTTTCACCGCAGATCAAGGTCGGACTTGGTCAAGGAAACGTGACCCCTGCGCGCCTTATAGGTCAGAAGACGCCAGCGTGGCTGCTGCTGACGGCACTCTGGTCGTCGAGTGCGAGTGGGAAGGCAACTCGGTACCTGCGTACGTCATCGTGTCTCGAAATGGTGGCGAGACCTACGGCCCGCAACGCGCTATCCCCAAGTGGAACGCGTTTGTTATCGCTTCCGCCAGTGCGAACACCATCGTGGCCGCGACAGCAGGTATCGGTGGCTCAGGGCTAGGCGAGAGCGAGCCCTTTGTTTTTTCTCTTGAGCGTTCGAGCAACGGAGGGGTGACCTGGCGGACAGTAGTTCGTGACCGTGAGATGTTGACAAGCTCGACGCCCGGAGGGAACTACTTGAGTTTCGTATCTCAGACCGTCGGCCACTGGATTGGGTACGGGAACAAGCTCTGGACAACGACCGACGGTGGGGAGCACTGGACGGCTAGCAATGTTTGAGAGGTCAAGGGTGCCCAGGTTGGGGCTTTTGGTGACGCTGACCCTGACGCTGACGGTCGCGGCGTGCCCGTCGACAGCCCGTGACTCGAACCATTCGGTCAGGCTCGAACAGATCAGGGAACTAATCACGCGGTGCCGGACATAGATAGTCCGTGGATCGCGCGCACCAAGGAGTGCCCGACAGCGAACTGTGGCGGCGAGCGGCCGGGCACGACGGGACAGCCTTTGGTGAGCTATTTGAGCGACACGCGGACGCCGTCTACCTCCACTGCTTTCGTCGTACGGCTTCGTGGTCGACCGCGGAGGAACTGACGAGTGTCGTCTTCCTGGAAGCGTGGCGTCGCAGACGAGCGGTTCGTCTTGACACCGACTCTATTTTGCCCTGGCTCCTGGCAGTGGCCAACAACGCCATCCGCAATGCCGACCGGTCACTGCGCCGTCACCAGCGCCTTCTGGCCAAGCTGCCCCTGCTGCTCAATGCGGATGACTTTGGGGATGACGCTGCTGACCGGTTAGACGATGAGCGTGAGATGGCACGGATACTGATGCTCCTGGGCGCGCTTCGAATCGAGGAACAAGAGGTCATAGCTGTCTGCGATTGGGCGGGCTTGAGCTATACGCAAGCCGCCACGGCACTCGATTTGCCGGTCGGAACGGTCCGTTCTCGGCTCTCCCGCGCCCATGAGCATATTCGTGAACGCCTCGGTGGAGGCATCGACAGCCCGCATCCGGCTGCTCCCGTTTCTCAAACCCCCGAAGGAGAGTCATGAACCTTCTTGAACAGCTTCCCGATTCCCGGCCAATGCGCGCCGAATATCGAGCCGCTCTGCGCCAGGAGTTGGAGGCCGTGGTCGCCAGTCCGCCTCGGCACCGCAGATGGCGGCGTCCTGCCGTGGTAATCGGAATCAGTGTCAGCATCGCCGCCGCCGGTGGGACTGCTGCGGCTGCGTACTTTCACTTCGCGCCGGTCACCAACACAAGCACAGCTTTCTGCTACAGCATTCCCAGCCTGGCTGGACACAAGGGCACGGAAGTCGCCGCTGTCGGTGCCCCAGGTTCATCGGCGCAGGTGACCAACGCCCTACAAACGTGCAGCATGATATGGCGGGACGGCTTTCTCGTCCCTGGCGCACCGACGGCGCTTCACATTCCCGTCTCCACCACAATCCGTCCGGTGCCGAATCTCGTTGTCTGCACGATGCCAGATGGGACGGCGGGAGTGTTCCCCGGCGACACGTCGACCTGTGCGCGACTCGGGTTGTCAAGACCGCGCCCCGTAGGGGATGGCGAGCCATGACCCGGACCGCGTTTCTGGCCTATCTGCGCGGTGCATCGTCCGGTACGCGAACCTGAACCGTCCCGGCTTCATGGGAGCATGACGCCAGTGAGGTTGCGCGCGCTCGCGATGGTGGTCATAGTCCTGTCGCTTGCTGCCTGTACGACGAGCACCGTCAAGCCCCCCGGCGTCGTTACCGGGCTGGCCCAGGAGTGCATTGCCTCTGCGTCTCCGGTGAAGGTATCGCTCTACTCAGGTCGAACCCCCGTTGCATCTGAGACAGTCCCGGCAGGTACTAGCTACAAGTTGTCCGCCGCCGCCGGTACGTACATAGTGGAGGGTCTCGGTGAGGTCATACGTTCCGGTGAGTGGGCTTGGCCAAGTGTGACCGTGCGGGCCGGTCGGACCGTTATCTTCAACTCACCACTGCTTGGTTGCCAGTAGCTGCACGTCAATGTCCTTACGCGGAACCATTCCGTCCCGGCTTCGTGGGAGCATGGCACCAGTGAGGTTGCGCGCCCTCGTGCCGGTGGTCCTGACACTGGCCCTCGCCGCGTGCACCAGCACCCAGACGGTTGCCCCAACGACCACCACGGGCACCGGTGTCGTAACCAGAACCGCCAACCTTTCTTCTCTCGAAAGGCAAGAGCTGGCCGCAGCAAACACAGCATGGGCTGGCGTTGGGGGTTCCAGCCCTCCCAGTTTGGTGGGTCCAGCAGTCCAGTTGAGCCAGAACGCTGGCTTCGTGAACGGCGACGCGAAGCTTGCCTTCGGCCTTGGCCGTGTCACGCCGCCTACGAGGTTCCCTTCGTCTCCGGCGGGAGAGGGACGCTGGGTCATCATCTCCGCGCAGCAGGCTTTTCGTCTCTTAGCGCCGCCGGTCCAGGGGATGTATGCGGGACCACCTGACAAGGTTCTCAGTGTGCACCGTGGCACGGACATCTGGGAGACCGCTCACGGGACCATGCGCTTTCCGGCGTGGCTATTCACCGTCTCGGGGCTGAAGGGAACCGCGTCGGTGCTCGCGCTCTCGCCTTCGGACCTGTTCCAGCCGCGGCATGTCTCCGAGCCTCCGCCGGGGTCAAGCGTGTCAGTTGGCTCGGCGCGTCTCGGGGATGGGGGTCGCGTCATAACCATTGGATTCGTCGGCGGTCAGATTGGGACGAAGGGTTGTGACGATACTTACCAGGCGCGTGTCGTTCAGGAGAAGGCCATCGTCGTCGTGTTCGTCGCCGAGACGCGAGTCATACCTCCAGGTGTTCTTTGTGCACTACCGGGATACGGGGACCACTTGTCCGTCAAGCTCACCAAGCCAATCGGAAGCAGGGTCCTCGTAGATGGTGTCTCCGCGAGTGCCGTGCCCGTGTAGAGCCTGCGATGAGCCGGTGCCAGTGCGGACACCTCGTGAGACCATGAGCACGGTGCACAAGCTCACCGCGGTCGTAATGGTCATCGTGGCCGCGGTCCTCGCTGTATTCACCAGCTCCCAGACCCTTGTGCCAACGACCACGAGGGTCCCGGTCACGTCCAAGCTGCTCCCAGCCGTGGACCTCTCGGCCACCCCAGCCGGGTGGGTACCGGTCGCCTTCGGCAACGCGCAGGTGTCGGTGCCGTCGACATGGTGGGTTCTCTACAACTCGCCGCCGTGCCCTAGCGGCTCGCCGCCTGGGGAGGTATTCGTCAATCCACTCCCTGGCGTCTTCCACTGTCCGGCGGAGACCTCTCCCGGTCCGAGCACCACGGTCAGGTTCGGCCCGCCAACGTCTCCACACAGCACCGTCCTCGGTCACCCAGAGGTCATCAACGGCATCTTCGCGTACCTCTACCCCACGGGATCACCGCGCAGTTACTTGGTGCCATCGCTTGGCGTTGAAATCACCGTTGACGGGCCACTCGGCCAGCGAGTCCTGCACACGCTGACCTGGTCACCGCGCTCGGTCGTACTCGCACCGGGGTCTTTACCGGCAATCCCGTCGTCATGGCGTTACGTGAGCTTCGCCGGGTTGCGGTTCTCGGTTCCAGCGAACTGGCCCATCACTCGGACTCAGGTGACTCCCGGCCTAGGAGCCATGTGTCAGAGACAGGGCGTTGCATTCTCGGGCACGACGGTGACGTTGAGCACGGACCGCCACCCCTTGCTAGTCGTCTTGTGCCCTCTCTTTCCGTCGACTCCCCAGCCACCGGAGAACGGGGTCCAGGTCGATTCGGGGTTACGTACCGAGCCGACGGTGACACTCTCCCTTTCGGCTCACTGCCTCGTCCTCCATGGTTTGACGGCGTGCCCAGCAACCTCACCCGCGTACTCGATACTCGTGGTTCGAATGAACGTGCCTGGGCGCTCGAAGCCCGTTTTCGTCTCCATCGGGTTGGCAGGGAACGGCATGGTCGCGCGGACCATCTTGTACTCGATGCGTCGGGCGTGATGACCACGGGTCGCAAGCTCGGGGCTATGGCGATCATGACCGTGGCCGTGATCTTGACGGGTTGCACGACCTCCACGGCCCCCACACCAACTTCGACCACTGCACCATTGCGCAAGGCCCCCCCCGGCCACCGTTGTTGCTGTAGACAAGCCCGCGCTGGAGAGCGTCACGTCGGGGAGCTTCGCCGTCAACGTCCCGGCTGGCTGGACGGTCGTGTCTCCCTCTGCTGACGCATGCACGGAGGGTTCGGGAAGCTCTGAGGTGATAGCCGGGCCGATGGGCCAGGCGCTCTCCCACTGCGGCCTGCCAC
>Ga0181539_1000131_pt1 | contig 83740 bp, 76 predicted proteins | sample PEATcosm2014_Bin_46_FD_119767 | JGI IMG/M metagenome (GOLD analysis project Ga0181539, IMG submission 119767) | Peatland microbial communities from MTU Mesocosm Facility, Houghton, MI, USA - PEATcosm2014_Bin23_60_metaG | ecosystem: Environmental > Terrestrial > Soil > Wetlands > Peat | place...
CAACCGTTAGGTTGCTTTTTGGTGTCGCCTAAGCTAATATGCAACCCGGAGGTTGCTTAATATGAATAACCATATTGAGAAGCGCATTGAGCTCAAGGCTCCAGTTTCGCGGGTCTGGCGTGCCCTGACGGATTACCGTGAGTTTGGCGAGTGGTTTCGTGTGAAGCTGAACGGCCCATTCGTACCGGGTCAGGTCTCGCGTGGCCAGGTTACCTATCCTGGCTACGAGCACGTCGAATGGGAGGCCGTCGTGCAAAAAATGGAGCCCGAACGACTCTTTTCCTTCACCTGGCATCCTTATTCCGTCGATCCCAAAATAGATTACTCGAAGGAGACGCCTACACTCGTCGAATTTAGGCTGGAAAAGACCTCCCGCGGTACCCTTTCTGCTCACCGAGTCCGGCTTCGACAAGGTCCCCAGCGGCCGCCGCCTCGAAGCATTCCGCATGAATGACGGCGGTTGGACAGAGCAGATGAAGAACATCGAGAACTATGTCACGCCAACGCGGTAGCAGCAGACCGGTCAAATGGCGGGCTCGTGCACACGTACTTGCCGCGCTGGGCGACGAGACGCGGCTATCGCTGGTTGCGAAGCTCTGTGGTCGGCAGCCTTATTCGATCTCCCAGCTGACGCAGGGTTCCAAGCTGACCCGGCAGGCGATCACCAAGCATCTGCGAGTGTTGGAGAGTGCAGGAATCGTGCATAGCGTCCGTACCGGTCGCGAGAGCCTGTTCGAATTCGATCCGCAGCCAATTGAAGGAATTAAGCAATACCTCGATTTCGTCTCCGAGCAGTGGGATCAGGCACTGTCCAGGCTAAAGTCCTTCGTAGAAGACTGAAGCGCGGGTAACCCGCCTTAACGAAAGTAATGCTGTCGGTCGCTATCGCGATTGTTGATGCAGGCTGTTCCCGGAGAGCTGAGTATTTTCGAGTGGAGCTAACCGCGCCCGTGTTTTTCTACCACGCACTACCTTGAAACGAAAACGCCGAGGACTTCATAAGAGCTGCTTAGGAGTTTTCGGATTTGGTTCGGTGAGTGGCATGCTCACGCCTTTTCAAAGACGGCCATGGCGATCTCACCCACGTCACATTTCTACTGTAAAATCAGTAGCTTAGCGGTTGACCTTTGCACCTTTAGTTGAATCCAGAAGTAGGCAGTTATTGCATAGGCCTTTTGGCTGTTAATAACGGCCACGAGGTAGGAGGGCTACGTGGCCGAAACCCAATTGCGGCGCTCGACAAAGGTGGGAGGTTCGTAGGTGCGTCCCTTCGCCAGCCGATTCTCCTCTCGGCGCGTGGACCACAACAGGATCGGGCCGAGCGATGCCGCGGTGAGGCGGGCGACGATCGGGAACTCCTTCTCAACTTCGCGGCGCAGCTTGTGAATGCGCTCACTCACGCTGCGATTGACTTTCTTGAATTCTTTCTCCATCACCCAGAGCGCCGCATTGTAAGCGCTGCTGAGCTTCTTCACTTCCCGCTCAAACCGCTCACGGACGCGTGGATCGGGGTAGTCCTTGTAGCGTCGCCAGCCCTGGAGCATGGTCTGGCACATGCGATAAAGACTCGGCCCATTCTTCTCGAAATCACGCCAGAACGCCCAATCCAGGAACCGCTTTGAATCCTCGCGGGAGATGGCGGCGTGCCGGAAGTTGAATTTGTACTGCCCATGGACATCGGCGAAATCAATGTCCGGCAGCAGACGGCCCTGTTCCGCCATTTCCTGGTAAAGCGGCGTGCCCGGAACCGGCGTGTAGAGCATGAACTGGTGAAAATCGGTCTGGTGAGCGACCGCCGATTCAATTTCCTCGATGATGTTGTCGGGCGTATGGTGCTCGAGTCCGACGATCGTCGATCCCTGCACTCGTATCCCGTGCTCGCGAAGCTCGCGCGTGAGTTGCCGGACGTCATTACCCTGGAGCTTGCTATAGCCGGCCTTGGGTGACTCCAAACCCATCCACACCCAGGAAACGCCGAGTTCGACCAGTTCCAGCATGGTGTATTTTCGAATCGCATTGGCGGAAGCAAAGACCGAAAGCTCCCAGCTTTTGCCAGCAGCTTTCATGAGTTCCAACAAGCGCATGGCACGCGTGCGGTGAAGCAGGAAATTCTCGTCCATCACAAAAAAGGAATTCACTTTGAGCTCAGCTTCAATCCCGCACATCACATCAAACAGCTCATCGCCGGTCTCGTAAAAGTTGACAAACTTTCCTTTGCCGCCAAAAAAAGCAGACGTGGTACAGAAGTTGCAACCCATGGGGCAGCCCACCGATGGAATGATGGTTGCCGCCGTGCCGCCCTTGCGATTCGGGAGGCGGATTCCCATGATGCGTGTCTCCAGACCGGAGACAATGGCGGGATGGCGGATCGGTGCGTGCTCGTCCTCTCCCAGGTACCGGCGCATCCAGGAGATACCTTCTCCGCGCACGATGTGATCGGCGTCGATCATGACCTCCACGCCGGGAATGGCAGCCACGTGTCCGCCCACCACGATCACGGAATCCGGCGATAGCTCACGCACCATGCGGCACATCTCCCGCACCTTGCCAACGTTCACGATGATCGCAGAGATCCCCACGATGTCGTAATGGTTCGCGGTTAATTCGCGGGCAAAGGCTTTACGGGTGGGGAAATCCAGCACGCTGCACGGCGCCGAAATATTTTCCTGAATCATCATGATGCCCCAGGAGCGATGGAACATGCGCAGCGAGAAGCTACCTTGCGCGCGTGTGACCTGGTTGTGATAGAGCTCCATCGGATTGATGGACCGGCTGCCAAATTCGTCGTCTTGCGCATAAGGCCCGAAGACCGAACTCAACAGAATGCGAGCGTGACTCTTCTTGGGATGAGTTTCCATTTTTTTTTGAATTTCGAGAGATTCGTTATTTGAAGAATAGTTGCTCGTCAGACTGCTTCGCGGTGATCCTGGTTACATTACAAAACTATTACGTGCACGAAAGACATGCCCCTGCGAGCAAGACGCGATGGGGAACGCATTTGGGCGGTTGACTTCAGAGACGCGCCCTTATTCTGTTATTCTGTGCGCAAATCACTCTGAGGTGTGTCGCACGTCACAGATCGCAGTAACGACAAGTATTGTACTGACGAGGGAGAGCTTGCCGTGTGCCTTGCCATACCAGGGAAAATCCTCGACATTCAGGAGTTGGGTGAGATGCGTGTGGCCCGCGTGCAGTTCGGCGGGATTGTGCGCCAGGTATCCTTGGACTTTGTTCCCGAGGCTGGCCTGGGCGACTACGTGATGGTCCATGTTGGCTTCGCCATAAGCCGTGTGGACGCATTCGAAGCCGAGCGCACATACAAGCTTCTCGAAGAGATGGGAGCGCTGGAGGCGGAATTGCCGCCGGCGGAACAGTAACTTTCGCTCCCACTCACCTCCGAGGCCTCCCGGGCCCCTCCCCTGTCGTTAGCGTCATTGGTTAGCGCATGAAGGTTAGCGCATGAAATATCTTGACGAATACCGTGACCATCGCATTGCACGGGCCTTGGCGGCGGAGATCGTCCAGTCGACAACCCGGCCCTGGGTGCTGATGGAGATCTGTGGCGGCCAAACCCACACCATCATGCGCTACGGCATTGACGAACTGCTGCCGCGTGGTATCGAACTCGTGCACGGTCCGGGATGTCCAGTCTGCGTCACGCCGCTGGAAACCGTGGACAAAGCCATCGCGTTAGCGCTGCAGCCGGACGTCATCCTGGTTTCCTATGGAGACATGCTGCGGGTTCCTGGGTCCCGTTCGGATCTGTTTCGGGCCAAGGCCCAGGGTGCCGACGTTCGCATCGCGTACTCCCCGACTGAGGCGGTGAAGATCGCCCGCTCGAATCCGGATCGCAAAGTCGTGTTTCTGGCGATTGGTTTTGAGACTACCGCTCCCGCGAATGCGATGGCCGCGTGGCAAGCCAAACGCGAAGGTCTCACCAACTTCTCCATGCTGGTTTCGCACGTGCTGGTCCCGCCGGCGATCCGCGCCTTGATGGTTTCCAGCACCAACCGGGTGCAGGGTTTCATTGCACCAGGGCATGTCTGCACGGTTGTGGGGTGCAAGGAATATGAGGACCTGGTTCGTGATTTTCGCGTGCCGATTGTGGTCGGCGGATTCGAGCCGGTAGATATTCTGGAAGCAGTCCTCATGCTGGTCCGTCAACTTGAAGCGGGAGAGGCGCGGCTGGAAAATCAGTATGTGCGATCGGTGAGCTACCAAGGGAATCTTCCGGCACAGCAGATCATGGACGAGGTGTTTGAAATCGCCGATCAGAAATGGCGCGGCATCGGCCCGATTCCGCAGAGTGGTTTGCGCTTGCGCGAGGAATATGCTGCCTTTGACGCCGACCGAGTTTTTGATTTGGGGGAAATGACGGTAGACGAGCCCGCCGAGTGCATCAGCGCCCAGGTTTTGCAGGGATTGAAGAAGCCGACGGATTGTCCCGTGTTCGGCATGCGATGTACGCCGGAAAATCCATTGGGAGCGCCCATGGTCTCTACGGAAGGGGCATGCGCGGCTTACTATCACTATCGGCGCCATGCAGTTGCGAGCTAGGGAGGGCACGTGTCAACGAAGACTATCGTCGAACTAAGTTGCCCGACGCCGCTCGCGGCTAAAGACACCATTCTGCTGGGGCACGGCAGCGGCGGCAAGCTCAGCGCCGAGTTGATTCGCGACGTCTTCCTGCCTGCATTCCAAAATCCGGTGCTGGCGCGTCTGGATGACCAGGCCATCGTGAATGTGAACGGCCAGCGTCTAGCCGTCACCACCGATTCCTTCGTAGTAAAGCCGCTCTTCTTTCCCGGCGGTGACATCGGCTCTCTCGCGGTTCATGGCACGGTGAACGATTTGGCCATGGGCGGCGCAATGCCGCTGTTTTTGAGCGCCGCCTTCATCATCGAAGAGGGCTTCTCGATTGACGAACTCCGGCGCGTGGTGAATTCGCTGCACCAGGCGGCAGCGGAAGCGGGCGTGCAAGTTGTTACTGGCGATACCAAGGTTGTCGAGAAAGGTAAGGGCGACGGGCTGTTCATCAACACCACAGGAATTGGACTTGTGCCCGAAGGACTCGACCTTTCCGCCGACCGTGCCCGTCCCGGCGACAAGGTGCTTCTGAGCGGTTCGATCGGCGATCACGGCATCGCGATTCTGGCGCAGCGCGAGGGGCTGGAATTCGAGACTCAGATAAAGAGCGACAGTGCCGCCTTGTACCCGCTGGTGGGCGAGATGCTTGGCGCAACTCGGGAGATTCGCTGCATGCGCGACCCGACGCGAGGCGGCGTTTCCAGTACGCTGAACGAAATCGCGGAGCGTTCGCGGGTTGGAATCGAACTGGAGGAAAGTTCGCTTCCCATCCACGAACAGGTTCGAGGCGCGTGCGAGTTGCTGGGGCTCGATCCCTTATATGTCGCCAACGAAGGCAAGCTGATCGCAATCGTGGCGCCCGGGGCCGCCGACGCGGTGCTGCAGGCGATGAGACGCCATCCCCTGGGAGCGGAGGCGCAGATGATTGGCACGGTAAAGAAAGAGAACCCGGGGCTGGTGACGATGCGAACGCCGTTCGGCACAACCCGCATTGTCGACATGCTCGCAGGCGATCAACTGCCGCGGATCTGCTAAGGAAATATGCACGAGATGGGAATCGCGAATTCGGTGCTGGAAGCTGTCAGAACCGAGATGGGCCTCCATCCGGGAACCTATCCGTGCAAAGTCGGTGTCCGGATTGGCGAAATGGCGGCCATCGATCAGGACGCGCTGCGCTTCTGTTTTGAAGCGATGATTCAAGAGACCGATCTGGCGTCCCTTGAATTGGGGATCGAGGTCTGTCCCCGCCGCCATCGTTGCCAGGTCTGCGGACGTGACTTCGTCGTGCGCGACTACGATTCTCGCTGTCCGCAATGCGCGAGCCTCGAAACCACGTGCATCAGTGGAGATGAGTTGGAGTTGGCCTATCTGGAGGTGGAAGAATATGGACCGAGTGCCGTTGGAGCGAAAAGTTCTCAGTGAGAACGACCGCATCGCCGCCGAGTTGCGTGCCCGATTTCAGGAGCACGGCGTTTTGTGCCTGAACCTCATTAGTTCTCCCGGTTCCGGCAAAACCAGTCTTCTGGAGCGCACTCTCGAAATCCTGCCGCGGCGTGATCGCGTGGCCGTATTGACGGGCGATATTCAAACGGAGAACGATGCCAATCGACTGAAGCGATTTCACTTCCCGGTAAAGCAAATCACGACCGGCGGTACTTGCCACCTGGATGCTCGCATGATTGAACGGCACTTGGCCGACTGGAAGCTCGAAGACCTGGATCTTCTGCTGATCGAAAACGTGGGCAACCTGGTTTGTCCATCCAGCTACGATCTGGGCGAAGCAGCCAAGATCGTGGTGTTGAGCGTGACCGAAGGCGAAGACAAGCCGCTGAAATATCCTTCGATATTTTTCAAGTCCGACTTGCTGGTGCTGAACAAAATCGATCTGCTTCCCTACGTTCCGTTTGACATCGACGCAGCGGCGGAGAATGCCCGCAAGGTGCATCCGGGGATGGAGATTGTGAAGGTGTCTTGCCTGACCGGCAATGGCCTGCATGAATGGATGATGTGGCTGGGAGAGAAACGCAGAGCATACAAATCGCTGGTGCAGGCGACTGTGAACTGACGATGTATGGACGTTCGGCGCCAGATCGAAGTTTCAGGCATTGTGCAGGGAGTTGGGTTCCGTCCCTACGTCTATCGTCTCGCCACCGGCAGGCATCTTAGAGGCACAATCCGCAATACCTCAGCCGGAGTCACGATAGAAATCCAGGGGCCAGCAGAAACGGTCCAGGATTTCGTTGAGCACCTGCCCGCCGATGCGCCGCCCCTGGCGCGTATCACAAGCGTGACAGTCCATGATCTGCCCTGCGACGACGTGCCGACCGTTGACGAGCGGATCGGTGCAGTGCAGATCGGTGACGATCAGGACTTCCGCATCGTTCATAGCCACGAGGGCGAAGAAGTTCGCACCCTCATTTCGCCGGACGTCGCGATATGCCCGGACTGCCTGCGTGAAATGTTCGACTCGAACGACCGGCGTTATCGCTATCCCTTCATCAATTGCACCAATTGCGGCCCGCGCTTCACCATCATTCGCGATATTCCTTACGACCGGCCGAGCACGTCGATGGCGATGTTTCCCATGTGCCCAGCATGTCTTGCGGAATACGAAAATCCGCGGGACCGCCGCTTTCACGCCCAGCCCAACGCCTGCTGGAAGTGTGGACCTCGGGTGGAACTCTGGGATAAGTCTGGAAAGCGGATCGAATGCCGCGATCCCATCGTCGAAGCGATTTCCGGGCTGCATGCCGGACTCGTCGTTGCGGTAAAAGGTCTCGGCGGATTTCATCTGGCGGCAGATGCAACCAACCCCGCGGCCGTAACTCTGCTGCGCCAGCGGAAGCACCGGGTCGAAAAACCGTTCGCCGTGATGGTTCCGGATTTGCAGGCTGCTCAGGAGGTCTGCGAATTAGACGATGCGGCGGCGACTGTTCTGCAGTCGATCGAGCGGCCCATTGTTCTGCTTAAGAAAGTTCTGCTTCCCAAAAAGGCACCCAGCGTGATTCCCGGCGATGTCGCGCCCTTCAACCACTACCTCGGAATTTTTCTGCCCTACACGCCGCTTCATTACCTCCTGCTCGCCGAGGGAGCGTTCAATGCCTTGGTGATGACCAGCGGCAACCTGAGCGAGGAGCCGATCGCCATTGACAATCGAGAAGCAATCCATCGGTTGAACGGTCTCGCCGACTACTTCCTCGTGCATAACCGTGACATCCTGCTGCGCTGCGATGATTCTGTCGTGCGAGTCACAGGCGGAATCACGCGGCAGTTGCGGCGTTCCCGCGGTTTTGTTCCGGTACCGGTTTTCCTGAAAGACGATCAGCCTTCGGTGCTGGCCGTCGGAGGCGAACTAAAGAACACCATCTGTCTCACCAAAGAAAAGCACGCTTTCCTGAGCCAGCACGTCGGCGATTTGGAGAACGCAGAAAGTTATAGTTTTTTCCACGAAGCCATCGAGCATCTGGAGCGGATCCTCGAAATTCGGCCGGAGATCATCGCCTACGACCTTCACCCCGACTACTTCTCCACCAAGTGGGCGCTGCAACAGCGTGGAGTGAAGTTGGTTGGCGTACAGCACCACCACGCACACATTGCCAGTTGTATGGCGGAGAATCACCTTGAAGGCCGTGTGATCGGATTCGCCCTGGATGGGACTGGCTACGGCACCGACGGACATATCTGGGGCGGAGAAGTGCTCATCGCCGGCTATAAAAACTTCGAACGTGCCGCGCATTTCGAGTATGTGCCCTTGCCCGGTGGCGCAGCCGCGATCCGCGAGCCATGGCGGATGGCGGTCAGCTACCTGGCACATCATTTCGGGCGCGAGTTTCTGAAGCCTGAGATTCCGAAGTTCGACATCCCGTTCGTGCGCGAGCTCAATCGGCCAAAGGTCGACCTTCTCCTGCGCATGATGGAACAAGGCGTGAACTCGCCTCTCACCTCAAGTTGCGGACGTCTGTTCGATGCCGTGTCCGCGTTAGTCGGAATCCGTCAACAGATCAATTACGAGGCGCAGGCCGCGATCGAACTGGAGATGGCGATGGCGCCCTCGGAGATCGCGTCGTCAAAGACTGCATCGTCAGAAGAAGATACTGCGTATCCGATGAAGCTCGTGCCGGATGACGACCACTGGATCATCAGCACTCGTCCGCTGTTTGAAGCGCTGCTCGATGATCTCGGCCGAAATGTTCCCGTGGCGACAATCAGCCGGCGTTTTCACAACGGGCTGGTTGAGGGGTTCGTCGAGCTAGCAACGCGGCTGCAAAAGAAAACCGCTCTCAACCGTGTGTGCCTGAGTGGCGGGACCTTTCACAATGTCTATTTGTCGCAACGGCTCGAAGCGCGGCTATCCGAAGCTGGATTTGAGGTCTTCACGCAGAAAGAAGTGCCGGCGGGAGATGGCGGTTTGAGCCTGGGACAGGCGTTAGTCGCGGCCGCAAGACTTCACGCGTAGGGATCGGTGACTGCAACCGCGCGCAGGGCTCATACTTCGGTGTTGGTGGAAGCGTTCATGACAAGCGGACAGACTAGCACTGAGAAAAATCCAACTGGCGGCGCGCATTGGCCGGCAACCGTCGCTTCCCTGGCCGTGGGCGCTGCATTCTTTGCGCTGTGGTTCTGGTTGCTGCCGTCCTGGCTGAACTTTCACGTAGACGCGGCGGGTGCGGCGCGATGGCGCTGGATTGCGGCTGTGCCCTCGGCGCTTGGTTTCGCGGTGGCACTACGCTGCGTGTGGGACTTCGGATGGACGGGACACGGAACGCCGGCGCCAATTGCTCCGCCGAAGAGGCTGGTTGTGGTGGGATTCTATCGATACGTGCGCAACCCGATGTACTTGGGGTTCTTCGCGGGATGGGTCGGGCTGTGGGTGGTCTTCGGACGGGCGAACCTGGCCGCGATCGCGGTGGCGTGCGTCATTGTGCTCGGTGTGGTTTTGTTTGTGTTGTTGTACGAGGAGCCGCATCTGCGAAAAATGTTCGGCGCGGAGTATGAAGAATATTGTAGGAACGTCCGCCGATGGGTACCGCGGATGCGCGCATGGGACAAGTAGTCGGTTTTAGGCGAACAGGCATTCCGGGCGGCAACAGTCCCCATTTGGCGAAACACGGCCATCTTCATAACGTGGGAACGAACTGGGGGGCGCGGAACCTCTCCGTGCCCCAAAGTACAAGTTAGCCAACTCCGTTGCTCGCCTAGCTCACCGTGAGGTTGACGGTTGCTGCGGTTCCCTGAACGATCCCCGTGGTGGCGTTAATCGTAATTGGGTAAAAGCCTGCGGGTGTTCCCGGATTGCCGGAGGAGCCGCTACTGGAGCCGCCGCAAGAGGCAAGCCACATGGTGGAGAAACCCAGCACCACGATGAAGCTCAACAGCCGCACCCCGCGGGCCGCGCGTTTCTTGGAACCCGCGGTAAGGGCAATTCCAAAGAGTGCCGGAAGCAGCATGGCATAGAATATCCGGTTGCCGCGTCCGATGGGCGCGCGCAGTTGCGCCGTGGGGGCCATTGTCGTGATACTCACCATCACTGTTGCTGAACTGGTGGGCGAGGGGGGGGTGAAGACGCAAGTCGCCTCGGAAGGGAGACCCAAGCAGCTATAGGTTAGGGGCTTAGCCGTTTGGCCATTGGTGACAAACCCGCTGGTGCTGGTGACGGTGATGGTATCCGGCCCGGCCGTCACGCCCGGCGCGACGGTGAAAGCCCCGGTAGTCGGCGTCAGGGTGAAGCTAGTCGTGGCGCTGGCCCAAGCCACGACGAGGTTGTTGGCATCGACCGACCCGAGGCCGGTAACTAGGTTGTACCCCGTCCCCAGCTTCGTATCGAAGTTGGAGGCGTCGAAGCCGAAAATCCCGCTTGCAGGGCACACCAACCAAGGCTCCACGGTCTGGTTCGATGGCTGTCCCACCTCACAGTATTCCTGGTTGTTTCCTGTGGTCAGTTGGTGGAAATAGTTGTTGGATTCTGTTTGCGCCAGCTTGTACAGCATGGGATTAATGTTGCCCAAGCCGGTCGACGCCGCGCCCTGGAAATACTGGTTCAGCAGCGTCACTATGCCGGCAAAAATTGGGGTCGAAACTGACGTGCCTCCAGTGATGGACGGGTATTCGAGGGCAAGTGCATTGGTAATGCCGGCGGCGCCACCAGGGGCGCAGCTGCTCCCCGTGCCCGTAAGGCCCAGTTCCGAAAGCTCCGTGCAGTAGATGTAGCCCGGCCACAAATCCGACGCCAGCAGGGAGACGTCGGGAACATACCGATACTGAACGCCAGCAGGGGCGCCCGGAACCGACAATCCCTGCTGATATGTGGGCTGTGGAAAGCCTCCCGTGCAGACACCCTGGGCAGTCTCAGTAAAGCAATTGCTCATCCCGCCGCCGCTAGCCCCAATGCCAATCACCTCTTGCGCGGTAAGTTGCGAGTTGATTCCATAGCAGAATTGATCCGGTTGATTCGTTGGGTTCGCCACACAGTACGCACCCGATTCATAGTCATCGTTCCAGGCTTCCTCGGGAACACGGGGGGCGGGCGGCGGTAGCGCCGAGCCGCCGTTCGTCCCGTTCGCTGTGCCCCAGTATGTGCTGGTGAAATCGGTGTACGGAACCTCACTTCCGCCCACTCCCGTCACATATTGGCTGCTTGCCGGATAGCCCACTGCCAGCCCGTACAACGCCAGGTTATTGTCGGAGTTCGTGAAATTGTCGCACCCGGCCGCTCCGGTGTCTCCTGCAGCGTTCAGGATGGTCACGCCTTCCACGTTACCTTGCTGGAGTTCGGTTTCATCGTCGGTAGCAAGCTGCTCGCAGAGGCCGTAGCTGGTGCTGATCACAGGAGCGATCGGCGGCCCCTTCGGAGGGTTGATCGCGGCGGAAAGTGCATCCTCCACTCCGGCGCTGTTGGTCTGGTTGCAATTAGAATCGTAAGTGGCAGGGGAATTGACGTAGACGATTTGCGCATTCCGCGCGGTGGCTCCCGACCACTCGATGTCGTTGTCCGCCTCGCTTAAATCGAAACATGAGTAGGTTGTACCCGGATCGGCGGTCACCAGCACGTACGCGAAATTCGTCGTGTTGCAGGGGGAAACGACGAGCCCGCTCGAATTGATTGTGCAGGGGTTGCTGCCGGTGGTGGGGATGGTAGAAAGCCCGAAGCCGGAGCGAAAATCGTTGATGTCGGCAAGGTAAATGTCGGTTTGCCCAATGATCGCCAGCTTCTGTCCCGTGCCATCGATCGCAGGTGAATCGTTGTAGAGCGGGTTGATGTCGTAGATGGTCGCAATATCTCCCGGCGCGATAAACTCTGGAGGGGTGAAGTTGTTGTCGTAGTAGTTCGGATGCATCCGGTTCTTAATGCCCATCGGCTTCCAGCGAAAGCTGTTCAACCCCCGCACGCCCGTTACCACGCCCGACCACGCCGCCGGAATCTTCACCGCCGTTGCGTTGGCAAAATGCTCTTTAGCGCCGATGCTATAACGGTGAATTTGGGTCTGGAACGCGGTCTCGACCTGTATTGCCGTTCCGCTGAACACAATCGAATTGCGGCCCCCTCCGACGTTGATCACGGTGAACCCCTGCGCCTGCAGCCATGTTGTGATCTTGTTGACATCGTTCTGGCTGAGTCCAAACCGATCCGCATACTGCTCGGGGCTGAGCCACTTGTGGTAGTTCGGCGAAGACGGGTTCTGCTGGTCCGCCATCAGCTTGTCGAGCGCCCTCTGCTGGCTGGCCGAGGGTGAAGTCAGCAACGTGACATAGCCGAACTTAAATTGCGGGTCTATTACACCCTGGTCGTACTGCGGCTGCGCCTTCGGGTGCAGGCTTCTCGCCAGCTCGATCATCTGGCTGGAATCAATCGCGCCGGTGATGCGGTCAGGCGCGGCGGCGAAGCTGAGGGTCGAGCAGATCAGGATGCAGAGGATGATCGTCAAAAGTTTGGCCGTCAAAAAGTTGATCGTCGAAAAGTTGGAGAAGGACAGCAAGGCCGATCGCAAACGTCGCATGATCACTCCGTGGCACAGTAGGATTGTTAGGGACCCTAAAGCATTATCAATGCTTTCTCTTTGTCTGATCAAGTTATTCCCGAATTGGGTTGTATGGTTGGGAATTATTAGTTGGCTCCTGTGACAAAAATTTACATTTGTTCGGCGTCAGCCGTTGGCGGACAAAGCCTGCCCTGTTTTGCCGGGAAGTCGAAGGGAGTGTCCGCTCCACACAGGCTAGACTTCGGCCAGTTCTTCTTCCAGTAATTGCTTGTTATAGAGGTCGGTGTAATAACCGTTGCGGGCGATGAGCTGGTCGTGGGTGCCGAGTTCCACGATGCGTCCCTGGTGGAGGACGGCGATGCGGTCGGCGTTGCGGACGGTGGAAACGCGGTGGGAGATGAAGATGGTGGTGCGGCCGCGCATGATTTCGCGGAGATGGTTGAGGATTTTGTCTTCGGTGTGGGTGTCGACGCTGGAGAGCGCATCGTCGAGGATGAGGATGCGCGGGCTGCGAAGCAGGGCGCGGGCGATCGCGGTGCGCTGCTTCTGACCTCCGGAGAGAGTGATGCCGCGCTCGCCGACGGTGGTGTTGTAGCCTTCGGGGAAACTTTCGATGTCCTGGGCGATGTTGGCGGCTTCGGCGGCGGTTTGGATGTCGTCGAGCGGGACGTCACCGTCTTCGCGCGACACGCCGAAGGCAATGTTTTCGCGGATGGTGTCGCTGAACAGGAATGTTTCCTGCGGAACGAAGCCGATGTGGCGGCGCAGAGAGTCGAGATGGAATTGGCGAACGGGGCGGCCGTCGATGAGGACGGTGCCGGGCTCAGCGTCGTAGATGCGCGGGATCAGGTTGACAAGCGTCGTTTTGCCGGAGCCGGTGGGGCCAACGATGGCGAGGCTGGAACCAGCGGGAATGCGCAGGTTGATGTCCTTAAGAACAGAGGTGCCGTTGTAGGCGAAGTTGAGATTGCGGAATTCGACTTCGCCAAGGAAATCGGTGGAGAGCCGGGCGCCCTCGCCCGGCGAGACGGGCGAGACGCCCGCTCCACTGGCTATGTCGGCGATTTCCGGTTGCTCGGACAGGATTTCGTTGATACGCACCAGGGACGCGGTTCCGCGTTGGAAGATGTTGATGACCCATCCGAGGGCGATGACTGGCCAGGTCAGTTGCATCATGTAAGTGTTGAAGGCAACAAAATCGCCTACGTTCATTTTGCCCATTAGGACTTGCCGTCCGCCGAGCCAAAGCACGATGACGACGGCGGCGCCGAGCATGAGTTCGAGGGTGGGCCAGAGCATTCCCATCAGGCGGACCAGGCCGAGGCTGCGGCGGATGTATTCCTTGTTGGCGCCCTCGAAAGCGGCGATTTCAGCCTGCTCCTGCACGTAGGCGCGGATGACGCGGGCGCCAGAGAAATTTTCCTGGGCGCGGGCCGAGATGTCGGAGAACATGGCTTGAATGCGTTCGAAGCGCTCGTGAATGCGGCGGCCGAAATACTGGATGACGATGCTGGCGATGGGCAGCGGCAGAAAGGCGTAGAGAGTGAGCTTGGGGCTGATGGCGAGCATGAAGCCGAGAGCGCCAGCGGTGAAGACGATGGTGTTGGCCGAGTACATGATGGCCGGGCCGAGCAGCATCCGGACGGCGTTCAGGTCGTTGGTGGCGCGGGCCATGATGTCGCCCGTGCGGTGGCGCTGGTAGTAGGAGTAGGAGAGGCGCTCGAGGTGCGCGAACAGGTCGTTGCGCAGATCGAACTCGATATCGCGGGAGATGCCGATGACCACCCAGCGCGTCAGGAATTGGAAGATTCCTTTGATGAGCGCGATGGCGACAATCAGCAGGGAGTAGGTGAGAAGTTTCTGTCGGGTCACGCCGGAGTGAAGATCGTTGACGGCGCGGCGGAGGACTTGCGGAAACAGTATCCAGATTCCGTTATTGAATAAGACGCAGAGCCCGCCCCAGACGAGACCACTGCGGTAGTGCTTCAAGTAGGGAACGAGGGGGCGTAGGTTCTTCGGCACCATGATCTTTTGTAGATGAGATTGTAGCAGCGCTGGGTGCGGATTTTCGCAGCGAGCGTGCGAGGGAAACGAAGGTGGCGGTGACCAGTACTGCGGTCCAGACGGACAGCATGCCGGCGGCAAACATCAATCCCGAGTAGAGCAAGTCGGCTCTTTCCATTCGGTTTCTCCACTCTTAAAGGCTGGGGAAAAAGCCGGGCGAGGACGGAGGTTGGCGTTCCGTTCCCCACCCGGGTTGGAGAGAAACTCTAGCATAGACGCGGCTTGTCGCGTCTCGCCCGGAGACGAGGCAAGCCCCGTCTCTACAGGAATAGCTAGTCCGCGGGCGGCCGCGCCATGTGCTTATTCATGCGTGTTTCGCGATTGGCCTCGATCTGAGCCAGTTTGGCTTTCTGATCGGCGGTCAGAATTTGCATTATTTCTGACTTGATGCGGGCGTGCTCAACCTGGAGTTCGATCATGGTCTGCGAGTTTTGCGTGGCCAGGGCGCGCGTCTTGGCTTCATCGAAGGAGCCGCTGGCCTCAAGGGCGCGCATATTACTGCGGTTCTGGCGCATCTGTTGCATCAGCGGTTGCAGGGTTGGCTTCTCTTTTTCAAAGATCGCCTTAACCTGGTCGTGTTGCGCGCTGGTCAGATCGAGCTGCTTGAGCATGTGGTGGAAGTCGCCGCCGGGGCCACCAAATCCGTGCCTGCCTTGAGCAATTGCGGCTGCCACAATCAGCACTACAGCGGCGCCGATGATGAGAATGCGTTTACGAGGTGATTTCATTGGAGCTCCTTTTGAGGTGCTATTGATCTCGTAGGGTCCGGGAGGCAGCCCGAACTTCCTATGCTGATAAGAACACCATTCCCGGAAATATCGGGTAAAGAGTCGGTCAAGCGCGGTAAAGTTTTGTAAAGAAGCTACGAGCTTCGAGCTAACCCGTTTTTCTCGAAGGTCGAAGCTCGCAGCTCGGAGCCGTTTCAGTAATCACAAATCTTTACTACAAAGAGACGAGCGAAGTGTGATGATTAAAAGAATGGATCACGTCCTGGTGGTGGATGACGACGTCGAATTGTGTGGTCTGGTGCAGGAGTACCTGACCGCCGAAGGGTTCAGCCTGAAGGCCGTCCATGACGGCGAACAGGGGCTGCAACAGGCGCTGACCAGCGAATATGCGCTGGTGGTGCTCGACGTAATGCTGCCAGGAATGAATGGCTTCGAAGTATTGCGGCGGATTCGCAGCGTGTCGAAGATTCCGGTGCTGCTGTTAACCGCGCGCGGCGAGGACGTGGACCGCATCGTCGGATTGGAAATCGGCGCAGACGATTATCTTCCAAAGCCGTTTAACCCGCGGGAACTGGTGGCGCGAATCCGCGCGATCCTGCGCCGCACCCAGCCGGTCAGGGCGGCGGACGTGGTGCCGGCAGTGCTGAGCGTCGGCGACGTGGAACTGGATCCGGCGACGCGAAGCGTGCTGCGAGCCGGGCAACCGGTCGATCTTACTTCGGTGGAATTCAATCTGCTGGAAGTTCTGCTGCGCGAGGCGGGGCGAGTGGTAACGCGGGAGCGGTTGGTGAATGCCGTGCTCAGCCGGAAGTTCATGCCGTTTGATCGCAGCATTGACATGCACGTCAGCAAGGTGCGGCGGAAGTTGGGCGACTCCGAAGAGGACGGAGACCACATCAAGACGATTCGAGGAGTCGGCTACATGTTTGCGCGCCCGGCGAAGCTAAAAAAATAGGCTGCGAGCCGCGAGCTACGAGCTTCGAGCAGACGGGTTGCCCGTAGCTCGAAGCTCGCAGCTTACTTACTCGGAGCCAGAGAATTGGACCGCTGCCGCGAAATAGACCGAGAAAAATAATGAAGAGTCTCTTCCTGAAGATTTTCCTGTCGTTCTGGGCAGCCCAGGCGCTGTTCCTGGTGCTGGCGATTCTGGTGACGATTGCCGTGCGTCCGGCGCGGCATGGGATCGAGAGTGAGGGTCCGCAAATTTTGGCGGAAGCGGTGAATGCGTACCAGAGCGGTGGAGAGCGCGGCGCTCACGACTATTTGGAAGAACTTTGGCACACCCAGCACGTGCGGGCATTCGTTTTTGATCCATCGGGCCATGAACTCTCTGGCCGGAAAGTGCCGCCGTGGATCGAGGGTGCCCGGCAGGGCAGTGCATCTCAGGGCGACCCTCCTCAGGGTGGCCCAGCGCGCGGCGGCCCGCCGCGCCACCATGGGTGGATGGACAATCTGCTGCCCGACCGCATCGTGCGGCAGGCGCTGACGCTGGATGGAAAACGGTACACCATGGTGTTGGAGTTGCCGCCGGGACCAAGAGTATTTTTCGGGCCGCATGACATCCCATTGCTGGGGATCGCGATTGCGGTCATTACGTCGGGACTGATGTGCTATCTGCTGGCGTGGTCGATGACCAGCCCGGTGACGCGCTTGCGGAAGGCGACGCAGAGCCTGGCGGCGGGCGACTTGAGCGCGCGCACGGGCGCTCCGGTGGGTGGCGGGCGCGATGACCTGACGGAGTTGATGCGCGATTTCGACCGCATGGCCGAACGGATCGAAGGGCTGGTGGAGTCGCAATCGCGACTGCTGAAGGATGTTTCGCACGAACTGAGGTCTCCGCTGGCCCGGCTGAGTGTGGCGCTGGGGCTGGCGCGGCAACGGGCCATGAAGGAAGCCGCGCCGGGACTCGCGCCGCAACTTGCGCCGGAACTTGAAAGCGCGCTGAACCGGATCGAACTCGAGGCCGACCGGTTGAATCAACTGATCCAGCGCTTGCTGACCATTTCGCGGCTGGAGTCGGGAACCGACGGCATGCGCAAGACGCGTTTGTCACTGCGGGAGTTGGTGGAGCAGGTAGCGCACGACGCCGAGTACGAAACTCCGGGGCGGGGCTGCCGCGTAACCGCGAAGACCGACGCCGCGGATGAATTTCTGGTCGAAGCCGACCCTGATCTGCTGCGGAGCGCGGTGGAGAACGTGGTGAGGAACGCCACGCGTTATACTGCTGAAGGCACGACGGTGGAGGTGCGACTGGAGCGGCAGCGGGCCGCAAATGGTGAGGAGGAAATTATTGTTCGCGTGCTTGATTCCGGTCCCGGCGTTCCAGACGAAGCGCTGCCCAAGATATTTGAGCCCTTTTATCGGCTGGACGACGCCCGCAACCGGCAGACCGGGGGGGCGGGTCTCGGTCTGTCGATCGCGGACCGGGCCATCAGGCTGCATGGCGGGCAACTTCGCGCATCCAACCGAAAAGAGGGTGGGTTAGAGGTGGAAATCCGGATTCCGGCTGCACCGCCTGTCTAGCGGTTTGCTCTTCCCGCTCATTCCTGATACACAAATATATTTCAGCCACAAGCTTCAGTCTCCGTGACGGCTGGCAGGGCACCGCCTGCGGACGGGAAGCGGCGCTGGGAGAACAGATGTCGAAGAAAATAAGCTTGGTCGTTGCGCTCGCGGGCATGTGCGCCCTGAGTCTGTTCCTGCTCAACTGTGGCAGCTCCTCTTCCCGGCCCTCGGGAATTTTGTATGTGCTGACTCAGGGGATCAACGGTATAGGGAACAACGTGAGTTCCTTTTCCATCGATTTTAATACCGGCGGTCTGTCGCTGATCAATTCGAACGCCAGCACGTGTCCTGCGGGGAATAACACCGACACCAACCCGTGCGGAATTCCGCTGGACATTTTGCTCGACCCTACGGGCGCGACGGCGTTCGTTCTGGACCAGGGCGTGCCGTGTGTGCAACAGGGTGTGCAGTGTGTGTCTTCCTCCGCTAGTCCTGTTCCGCCCGCGATTTACCCGTACACGGTGAACTCGGATGGGAGCCTGTCAAACCCCGGCACGCCAGTAACTTGGACCGGGAATGACACTGCAGTGGCCATGACGCGGGATGCCGCAGGACAGTTCTTGTTCGTGATCAATCAGGGCTTGTATCCTCCGCAGGCAAACTGCCCACTGAGTGGTGCGGGGTGTCCGTCGATCTCGGTATTTACCATTCACTCAACTACTCTGACATTGGCAAGTGGAAGCCCGTTCTACCTAAGCAAACTTCCGACCGCGCTTTCGGCCATTACTCCGCCGGGGTCTGCCACGGCTCAGGAACTCCTCTTCGTAACCAACAATTTCGACATTTGTACGGCCAACTGTGTTCCCCCGTCCCCGCACAATGACAATACGGTGAGCGTGTATAGCGTGAGTTCATCGGGTACCCTGACCGAGCAGCCAAATTCGCCGTATGCCGTTGCCGCGGTCGATCCGATCTCGGTGCTCGCAGTCAACACCAACCCGGCGGGTGAGAACACCGGCGGCCTGTTTGTGTATGTGGGCGCTCAGAACCAGAATGCCGGCCAGCTGTATCCGTTCCAGGTGTGCACCGAGGTCAATTTGACGGATTGCCCGCAGGAGGCTGTGAACGATAATCTGATGGTTCCGCTGGCAACCTGTCCCTTACTACCTTGCGCCGTACCGCCAACTCCGGCGGGGTCGGACCCGGTTGGCATGCTGGTGGATCCGACGAACAATTTTCTCTACGTGGTGAGCGAACTGTCGAACCAGGTTTTTGGATTTCGCATCAATACCACGGCGGGCACGTTGACTGCGCTCAGTCCGCCGTACCAGCCGACCGGATCCCAGCCGGTGTCGATGGCGATGCACCCGAGCGTAAACGCGGCCGGTCAGTCTCTCTATAGCTCGAGCGGACAGTTTCTCTACACGTCGAACACTCTGTCGAGTAACATTACGGGCTTTACGCTGAGTACGACGAGCGGATCAATGAGCAGTCCGATCACGGTGGTCGCTCCGGCGGCGCCGAGTGGGATGGCGGCGCACTAGCGCTCAGGTGGGCATCCGAAGAATCAAATAGCCTCCGATAAATCCGAAGACCAGGTCTGGAGACCAGGCAGCGACCGCGGGCGGGAGCTGACTCAAATTGCCCATCGCTTCGAACAAGCCCGAGATCGTCCAATAGACAACGCCGATGCCGATCGCAGTTGCAACCCCTGTCAGCGCGGAGCGTTTGCCGGCGGAAAGCGCAAAGGGAATGGCGAGGACGGCCATCACCAGCGTGATCAGCGGGTAGGCAATTTTCTTTTGCAACTGCACGCGCAGGCGCACCACGTCAAAGCCGCTCTGCTCGAGATCATGAATGTAGCGCCGTAGTTCGTCGTAGTTCATTTCCGACGATTGTTTGATTTCCTTCTTGAAGTAGGCGGGCGCTTCGCCCAGCTCGGGGTAGGTGGCGACATCGAACTTGCGGTAACTCTCGATGGCGGAGCCGCTCAAGCTGCGCTCCCATCCCTCCTCGTAAACCCACCGGCCCATGGAGTTCGACCAGCGCGCGCGGTCGGCGGAGATGCGGTGCGTGATCTGGAAGGTGTGCGGATCGAACTGGAACACGGAGACGCCACCGAAAACATCGCGGTCGGGATCGAAGAATTGATAGTAATAAATGTCAGAGTGTTGGCCGAAGATCCACTTCCGGTCGGGGCGAAGATAGGTTTGCGCGGGTTTGCCCTTGATGCGGTTGCGGAGCGCGTCCTGACGCTTGTTGGTGTATGGGAGATAGAGCTGGTCCGAGAGGAAGAGAACGCCGGCGACCAGCATGGAAGCGATCAGTACCGGTACGACGATGCGGTAAAGACTGATGCCGGTGGCCTTGATCGCCGTGATTTCGTTCGACCGCTGCAACAGGCCGAAAGTGACCAGCACCGCCAGCAGCATGCTGAGCGGGGCAATCGGGTAGTACAGGAAGTACGGCGTTACATTCAGCAGGTATTCCCCCACGGTCAGCACCGACACTCCGTTGTGCAAGATATCTCCGAGCAACTCAAACAGAGTGAATACCAACAGGAGCATCACGAAAGTGCCGGCAATCATGGCGAGGTAGAGCATAAAATCGCGCAGCACATAATCGTCGAGGATGGTTGGGAAACGAAGATTGAACAAGCGCCGGCGCATGGGCAGACGGGGGATAATGCGTTCGCGAAGCGCCGGGCGGGACTCGCCGTTCACGGGCAGCGCTTGCGCCGGCGGGCCGGGCGTCGAAGATGTGAACCTCGAAGCCTTAAACCATGAAGCTCTGAACCAGGAGCGCAGCGCAGTCAACTCGATCGGTCGGCGTTCCGATTGCCAGAGCAGAAAAATTCCTCCGACGAGAAACACGAAGTCGGCGAGCCAAACGCCGGCGGCAGGTGAAAGGCGTCCCTGCTTCGCGAGGGACACTCCGATCAAAGAAATCGAATAGTAGAGAAAGACCAGCAGAATGGTCAGGACAAATCCGCTGGACTTGCCGCCCTTCTTCGACGAGAGGCCGAGAGGAATGCCGACCAGGGCGAGCACGATGCAGGCGGTCGGCAGCGCCAGGCGGCGATGGTATTCGATCAGAGCCCAGCGGCGGGTGGCGGGGTCGGCGGTTGGCGCACTACGGAGGAGGTCAGCAAATTTGATCTCAGCGAGTGATGTGGGTTCGTGCTCCTGACTGTTTTGTGCCGTGGGGACCTGGATGGGGATGTCGGTCGTCTGGAAGGTGGAGATTTGGTACTGGTCTGGATTCTTGGGATCGGGGGTTTCATGCGTGGAACCATTGATGAGATGCAAGTCCAGAGTCTCGGGCCCCTGGCTGACGAGCAGGCCCTCGCGCGCCAGGCTGATGCGGGGCGCGGCGGGGTCTGTCAAATCGGCGAGGAAAACGCCTTTCCACAGCGCTCCGCCGGACATGGCCTTGACGTCTTGCACGTAAAGAATGATCTTCGGAAATCCCTCGTAAAACACGCGAGGCTGGACTTCGAAAGAAGCCTGCGAAGACTTGAGGTTGTCCTCGAGCCCTCCCAGAGCGGCGAGCGAGCGGGGCGCCAGATAGACGCTGTTACCGAGCGCGAGCAGCCATGCTATCACCACGAAGATTGAGATCACCCGCAGGAAGTACCACACGCCCAGTCCGCTGGCGCGCATGGCGGTGATTTCGCTGTCTGCGGCCAGACGGCTGAGGCCGATGAGGATGCCGACGAGCACGCCCATGGGAATGGTGTAGGTGAGCGCGACCGGGACGGTGTAGAAAAAGATTTCTGCCACGCTCGGCAGTGGCGCGCTGTTGCGAACCACGAGTTCGAGGATGCGGCCGAGATCGCGGGTGAAAAGAACAAAAGTGAAAACCGCCGCGCCGATCAAGGCGTGGGAGACGACTTCTCCCAGAATGTAGCGGGTGAGGATGCGCATCCGCAAAGTTGGTTGACTCACTGCGAGTCTAGCATGAGAGCGGGAGCGAGGGAGTGCAGAGTGATGGAAGTCCTGGTTTGCAATAGCTAGATTTGCAATGTAGGCGTTGTTCATAGAGAATGCCCCTTCGCTTAGCGAACGGGATTGCAAGTCTCTTTTACGGAGGAGAAATGAATTTGTATCGTGCAGTTGCATTGGCAGTATGGTGGGTGATCCCGGTGCTGGCGTGGTCGCAGCCGCCGTCGGAAATGAAGCCGGTGACGGACCGGCTGGCAGCTTCGATTTACAACGGGCCGTCGATGACAACTCTAGGGGAACTCGCGGACGGCATCGGCGGGCGGTTGACGGCTTCGCCGGCCTATGTTCGCTCGACGGAATGGGCGGCGGCGAAGTTTCGCAGCTACGGGATCGAAAATGTTCGGCTGGAACCGTTCACGATTCCAGCAGGCTGGCAGCGAGGGACGGCGAGCGGGGCGATGCTGACGCCCTTGTCGCGGCCGCTGAACCTGGCGTCGCTCGGGTGGGCGCCGTCAACGCCGCCGGGCGGAGTGCAAGGCACGGTGGCGATGGTTGCGGACGTGGAGCCGGACTCATTGCGATCCCGGGAACACGAACTGCGGGGGAAGATTGTTTTTCTGGATACGGGCAAGATCTACGCGGAAGGCTACGGGAAGGCTTTGCCGAAGCTGGAGTCAGCGTGGCCCGCATTTCAGAAGGCGGGCGTGCTGGCCGTGATCACGCCCGATCGCGAGAAGAACAACGTTTTGAATGCGCACGACGGTCTGTGGGGTGCGAAGTTGCTTCCGCTGCCGGTAGCCGAAGTCGGTATGGAAGATTCGAAGCTCATTCAGCGAGAACTGGAGCGCGGGCCCGTCAACATTCAACTGACGATCGAGAACAAGACGTCGGGAGAGACGACCGTCAATAACGTGGTGGCGGAGATTCGGGGCAGCGAGAGTCCGGACGAGTGGATTCTGATCGGAGCGCACCTAGACTCGTGGGACTTCGGCACGGGCGCGCAGGACAACGGCACCGGTGCGATCAGCGTCCTTGAAATCGGCCGCGCCCTGATGTCTCTGGGGAAAGCGCCACGGCGCAGCATCCGGCTGGCACTTTGGGGTGGCGAAGAACAGGGGTTGCTCGGATCGTATGCCTACACGCAAACACACCAGGCCGAGTTGGACAAGTGCATCGCCGTTCTGAATACCGATAACGGCGCCGGGCATCCGAAGGGATGGAAGGTGGAAGGCCGCGACGACCTGCAAAAAGCGATGCAGCCCTGGAGCGACGGTCTGTTGAAAGATTTGGACGGCGGCGATCTTTCGCTGGAGACAACCTACAACACCGACCACGGTCCGTTCGTGTTGCAGGGAATTCCAGCGCTGGATTTGTGGGTGGACATGTCGAAGTATATGGAGGTCCATCACAAATCGAGCGACACGCTCGACAAAGTCGATGCCCTGGACTTCAAGGGAGGGGAGGCGATTGTGGCTGTGACCGCCTACGCAATCGCGCAAAGCGAAACGCCGATCGCTCCGCACATCGATCACCAGGCGGTTGGCGAAATCCTGAAGAAAGCGAAATTAGAGGAACTGGTAGAGCATGTGGGAGTCTGGAAGCCGTAGATCGCGACGACCAAACACTCCGACCATCAACGCTCGGGCCATCAACGTCCTCACAAGGCCCGACAAGTATTGCTGCCGGGAGCAACTGCTGAAAGACGAACTGATCCGCGAAGTGTGTGGTTGCCGCTACTGCGGCGTAGCGGTGATCGGTATCGGAGCATTCTTCGGCGTGCTCAGGTAGCCGGTAATCTTCTTCTTATCCACCGTCCAGACCACGAGTTCATACAGCATGTGATCGCGTCCGGTGTAGAACTGCACCGGCTCGCTCTGGTTCCTGTCTTTTTTCTCGATGGTTTTATCGTCGGCGGTGACGTTCAGCGTGTACTTGCCGCGTTTGGGATCGGTCTTCTTGAGCTGCAAGGCCACGGTCGAGAAGGCCTGCGGCTTGGCTCCCTTCAACAACGTGAACTCGTAGTATTGGCGGTCGCCTCTGTGTTTGAGGGCTTCCAGATCGCTGCGCGTGTTAGCGATCAGGCCGCTCTGCACGCCGAGATCGCCAATGGTGCCCTGCAGTTTCGCGATGGTCGCCTCGAGCGACGCCTTGGTGGCGGCTACGTCGGTCTTCACGCCGCCGACGTCGGTCTTCACGTTTCCTACTTCTCCGGCAACGGCGTTCACATCTTTTTTCTCTTCTGCCGCCTCTGCTGCGATGCGCGCCGCCGCGACTTGTTGCTGATGCTGCAACTCGTCGGCACGCGTCTTCAATTCTTTCTTGGTCATGCCCAGTTGCTGGGCCAGGGTCTCAGAATCGGCTTCGGCGGACTGCATGCGCTTGGTCAGATCGCCAATTTGTTTTTGGCTCGCGGTTTGATCTTGCGTGACCTTCTCGAGCTTGCTGTGCTGATCGTAAATAAAAAATGCCGATGCGCCGACGTAGACAATGGCCAGCGCCAGAAGAATCCATTTGACGACGTTGCTCTGCGCCTCGGGGTAGTAGACGGTCGGTTGTTCGCCTTCAGGCATAAGGGGGTCTCCGGTTGAATGTGGACTGTAGATTCTATTGTTTGTGAGATGCGCGTTGCTGTCAATCGCGTTTTAGGTTCTTGGCGGAATGCAACTTGCGCAACTGATCTTTGGGAGATGAAACCACAAGCTCGCACTTGTGTAGCCGGCCAGCGGTAAAGGCGACGGATCCCTGCTGAATGCTGCTCGGACACTGAGCACCTGCCCGGATTCAGGGTATATACTGAAGCGTTTTCGGCGGTCATTTTAATATGCGCGCCCAGCGCGCCAGAAAGGCACCAGGCTATGGCTTCCCCCGCAGTCGATTTTGCCCGCAATAATCAGCCGCGTTTTCTCGACGAGCTGAAGAGTCTTCTCCGCATCCCCAGCATCAGCACGCTCGACGAACATAAAGGCGATGTACAGAAAGCGGCAGAATTTGTGGCCGCTGAGCTGCGCCGCATCGGGATGGACAATGTCGAAATCATTCCCACCCAGGGACATCCCCTGCTCTACGCCGACTGGCTGCACGCGCATGGCAAGCCAACCGTTTTGATGTATGCACATTATGACGTGCAGCCGCCCGATCCGGTGGACGAATGGAAGACGCCGCCGTTTGAGCCGACCGAGCGCAACAACAACATTTACGCGCGCGGCGCGGTCGACGACAAAGGCCAGCTCTGGATGGAAGTGAAGGCGCTCGAGTCCCTGATGCAGGCGCATGGGGGCAAGCTGCCCATCAACGTCAAGATTATTTTTGAAGGCGAAGAAGAAGTGGGCGGGGAATCGATTGCCGAGTACGTCCGCAAGCAGAAGGCAAAATTGAAAGCGGATTTCGCGCTGGTCTGCGATACGGAACTGTTCGCGCCCGGCCTTCCCACTCTGTGCGTCGGCCTGCGCGGCCTGGTGTACACGGAGATTGAAGCGGTCGGCGCAAAGACCGACCTGCACTCCGGCATCTATGGCGGCGTGGCGCCGAATCCGTTTTTTGGGCTGATTGAGATCATCGACAAGTTGAAAGATGCAAAAGGCAAGATACTGATCCCGGGCTTTTACAAGAACGTCAAAGCGCCCAGCAAAGACGAACTGAAGGCCTGGAAGCGGCTGCCTTTCAATGAAGAGCATTATCGCAAAACTGAAGTCGGCTCCAAGGTGCTGACCGGCGAGTCGGGATATTCCGTGCTCTACCGGACGTGGGCCCGCCCGACGCTCGAAGTGCATGGCATGCCGGGTGGGTTTGTGGCTCCGGGGGCGAAGACGGTGATTCCAGCAAAGGCGTCGGCAAAAGTTTCCATGCGCCTCGTGCCCAACCAGGATCCGGACGACATCCTCAAGCGCTATACGGCGTTCGTCAAGAAACTCACGCCCAAGGGCATTGAGACGAAAATCAAAGTCTGGAGCAAAGGGCCGGCGTGCGTGGTCGGCACCGACAACCGTTTCATCAAAGCGGCGACCGAGGCGCTGCATGACACGTTCAAGAAAGACACCGTGTTTATTCGCTCCGGCGGCTCGATTCCGATCGTGACCGACTTCCAGGACGTGCTGAAGATTCCATCCGTCATGATGGGCTTCGGCCTTCCCGACGACAACCTGCATGCCCCGAATGAGAAGTTCCACATTCCGAATTTCTATCACGGGGTTGAAACGATCTGTTTGTTCTTTGAGAAGCTGGGATAAAGCAGATTGCCGTATCACTTTAGCGTAGAGACGGGGCTTGCCCCGTCTCACTCCGGGCAGAGACGCGGCAAGCCCCGTCTCTACGGGAGCTTTTGTGCCTCGGTGTGAAGTCCCCGAACCCGCCCGGTAATCCCCAATCCCGCGCCTTCAGGTAAAATATAGGGTTGAGGTTGAGTGCCATGCGTACACGGATTTTCGCGTCGGCGGTGCTGTTTTTGCTGGTCACGATGGTATCGGCGCCCTGGCTCCAATCCGAAGCCGATCAGGGAGTTCCGCATTTCAACGCCGCTCCTCCGGCCGCGGGCACCGACCTTCCGCCGATTCTGACCAAAGACCAGCTTTGGGGCAATAACGCGCAGTTTCCGTATCAGACGCATGCCTATGAACTGGCGGCGAAGATTCCGAAGGTGATCTACCAGCAGCCGTGTTACTGCTATTGCGACCGCGGCATGGGACACAACAGCCTGCACAGCTGCTTTTCCGGCACGCACGGCGCGCAATGCGGAACCTGCCTCAAAGAACTTTACTACACTTACACCATGCACAAGCAGGGCAAGACGGCGCGGCAGATTCGCGCAGGAATCATCAAGGGCGACTGGAAGCTGGTCGATCTGGCGACAGCGGCCAGCATGAATTGAGAGCGCGCTCGCAATTTCGAACTTTCGATTTCAAGCTTTCGATTTCAATTCTGAACTAAATTTCGAACTGAAGGCGGTTTGATGGCACTGAAGGTAACCCCCAAGAAACAAGTGACCGAAGATCCACGCCACACACAGGCGGTGCAGAGCTACGAGTCGGGACTTCGCGCGTTGCAGGAGCACAAGTTCGAGAAGGCCAAAGGCCACCTGCAGAAAGTACTGAGCGGGCCGAACAAGTCCCTGGTCGACCGGGCCCAGGTACATATCCTCACCTGCGACAAGCACCTGGAAATACTCGCGTTGCAGTTCAAAACAGCGGAAGAGCATTACGACTACGCGGTGTCGCTGATCAACACGGGGGACTACGTGACGGCGCGCGAACACCTCGACAAGCTCTTGAAGCAGAATCCGAAGTCGGAATACGTTCTGTACGGGCTAGCCGCGTTGCATTGCCTGACCGGTCACGTCGAAGAATCGCTTAGGGCGCTCGGCGAGGCGATTCAGGCGAAACCCGCGCTACGCTTCCAGGCGCGGAACGACACCGACTTCCAGAATCTGGCGGAAGATCCGCGCTTCACCGAACTGCTGTATCCGGATCCGGGCGCTGAAGAATCTGAGCCGCGGGAAGAAGAAGCGAGCGCGTACTAACCGTCCGCACTTAGCTGCAACTGAGGCTGTATGCTTCCCCACTTGCGCACGAACTCATCCGACTCCGGCAAGGCTGGCGTCGAACTGCGCGTGGTAGCGATCGGCGGCGGCACCGGCCTATCTACGCTGCTGAAGGGGCTGAAGCGTTACGTCATGACGCCGGCGCTCGCCCCCTCCGGTCAGCCGACCATTCGCGAATTGTGTGGCGTGGTGACGGTGAGCGATGATGGCGGATCAAGCGGCCGTCTGCGCAAAGAGTTCAATATGCTTCCGCCGGGCGATGTGCGCAATTGCATCGTCGCCCTCTCCGAAGATGAAGCCCTGCTCTCGAGGCTGTTCCAGCACCGCTTTCAGAAGGGATCGGGACTGGAAGGCCACAGCTTCGGAAATCTTTTTCTGGCGGCGTTGACTTCGATCACCGGAGACTTTGCGGAAGCGGTGCGGCTTTCTTCGGAAATTCTACTCACGCGCGGCCATATCTATCCGGCGACCATGTCGAGCGTGGAACTGGAAGCATTACTCGAAGACGGGACGCGGGTGCGCGGCGAGACGCGGATCACGGCGAGCAAGGGCAAGATTCGGGAACTCTTCCTGGTGCCTCCTGACGTTGAGCCGCTTCCCCAGACGCTGGAGGCGATCGCCAGCGCCGACCTGATCACCATCGGCCCCGGTTCGCTCTTCACCAGCCTGATTCCCAACCTACTGGTGCGTGGAATCCCAGAGGCGATTCTGGAGTCTCCTGCGATTAAGGTATTCGTTTGCAACTTGATGACACAGGCGAATGAAAGTCTTAGTTTAACAGCGGCGGATCACATCCGCGCACTCAACGGCCACGCCGGCGTCCGGTTGTTTGACTACGCCCTGATCAATCGCAAGATGGCATCGCCAGAGATGAAGGCCAAATACGCTCTTGAGGGAGCTTCGCATGTCGTGGTGGATCTGGAAGCGATCGAGGCGCTCGGCGTGTGCCCGGTGCTGGGAGAGTATTTGGAAGAGGGCGCTGTGGCTCGGCACGCTACCGACCGCGTCGCGCACGACCTGATGGCGCTGATGGCGCAAGCCCCGGACCGGCAGACGATCCGGAGTTGATTGTGGAGCGACGGGCGTCTCGCCCGTCCGGCTGGGCCTGCCGGGCGAGAGCCTGCCCTGAGCCTGCCGAAGGGACGCCCGGCTCTCATCGGCGAGAGGGAGACGCGGCAAGCCGCGTCTCTACAATTGAGTTCGCGGTATATTGTCTGAGCATGGCAAAACCGTTAGAGACCAAGTCGAAATCTTCCCGCGCAACTGCGCAGCGCCCACGTATCGCCATCGCGATCATGGCGGCGGGCAAGGGCACGCGGCTCAAATCGAAACACCCCAAGGTTCTGCATGAAGTCGGCGGCAAGCCGATCCTGGCCCATGTGATTGCGACAGCGAAAAAAGTCGTGCCCGCGCGCGACATCTTCGTGATCATCGGCCATGAGGCGGAGCGCGTGCGTGAAGCGGTTGCCGGAACGGGCGTGAACTTCGTGCTGCAAGCCGAACAACGTGGCACCGGACACGCCATCATGGTGGCGCGCGAAGCGCTCGCGGGCAATAAACCCGCCGGTAATAAATACGACCATGTCATTGTGCTGTCCGGGGACGCTCCTCTGATTACCGCCGAAACCATCAGGAAGCTCAGCGACTTCCATACCGCTCAGAAAGCGGCCATGACCGTGCTCAGCGCCGATCTCGACGATCCTTATGGATATGGGCGAGTGATTCGCCAAGGCGCCGGGGGACGAGCAGAGGGACGAGACGAAGTGCAGGCGATTGTGGAAGAAAAGTCCGCAACCCCGCAGCAGAAGAAAATCCGCGAGATCAATTCCGGCTTCTATGCCTTCGATGCACCCGCCTTGTACCAGCATATTGGCCGTCTTTCAACCGCGAACCCGCACGGCGAATACTACCTCACCGATATGGCGGGAGTGTTTCACCGGGCGCGCCAGAAGGTAGTCGCGATCAAGACCTCGGATGCCGGCGAAGTGCTGGGCAGCAACACGCGAGCGGAGACGATCGTTCTGGATGCGCGGCTGCGGCTGGCGAAGTGCCGCGACCTGCTGGAGCAAGGCGTGACGATTTTCTATCCGCACACCTGCGTGATTGACAGCGACGTCGAAGTTGGCGCCGACACCGTGATTGAGCCCTTCGTTCAGTTGCTGGGCTGCACAAAGATAGGCGCCGATTGCCGCATCCGCTCCTACAGTGTGATCACGAATTCACTCATTGGCGAGCGGGTCACGGTGAAGCCGGGGACGATCATGGAAGACTCGCGCGTGGGCGCGGGAGCTGTGCTTGGACCGTACTCTCATCTGCGCCCTGGAAGTGACGTGGGCGAAGGCGCGCACGTAGGGAACTTCGTTGAGACCAAGAAAATCAAGATGGGCAAGGGTTCGAAGGCGAATCACCTCAGCTATCTGGGCGACGCGGAAATCGGCGAAGACGTCAACATAGGCGCGGGTACCATCACCTGCAACTACGACGGCGTGAACAAGCACCAGACGGTCATCGAAGATGGCGCGTTCATCGGCAGCGACTCGACGCTGGTGGCGCCGGTAAAGATTGGACGCGGCGCCTACGTCGCGGCCGCAAGCTGCATCACGGAAGATGTTCCGGCGGATGCGCTGGCGCTCGGGCGTGCGCGACAAAGCGTGAAAGAAGGCTGGGCACGCGAAAAGCGCGAAGCGCAGAAGGAAAAGCCTCGTTAGTGGAGAGCCGGGCGTCCCCGTCCGGCCGTTAAAATTTCGGCCCGCTGGACGGGCGAGACGCCCGTCCCTCCACTTCGAATTGGCATACACTAGAGCCGAAGCGAAACCATGACGCCGAAAACTACAACTCAGGAACTATCTCCGGTCCGCTACGACGTTTCCCTGCTGACCGCCGAAGATTTTTATTTATTCAACGAAGGTACCCACTATCGCATTTACGAGAAGATGGGCGCGCACCCTGTCGAATCCAATGGAACCAAGGGCACCCTCTTCAGCGTCTGGGCTCCCAATGCCCGCGAGGTATCTGTGGTCGGAGACTTCAATGGATGGAACCCGCAATCCCATCCGCTCCAGGCTCGAGGCACCTCGGGAATCTGGGAAGGCTTTATCCCCGGGGTCGACAAGGGCACGTTGTACAAGTTCCACATCCACTCCACCCAACTCGGTTACCAGATTGAAAAGACCGATCCGGTGGGTCTTTTCACTGAGAAACCGCCGCACACGGCTTCCATAGTCTGGGATCTCGACTACACCTGGAACGACGCGGCCTTTCTTGAAAAGCGCGCCGCCGCCAACTCGCTGCACGCGCCCATATCGATCTATGAGGTTCACCTCGGCTCCTGGATGCGCGTCCCCGAAGAGGACAACCGTTCGCTCACCTATCGCGAGATCGCGCCCCGCCTCGCCGACCACGTCAATAAGCTGGGATTCACCCACGTCGAACTCCTCCCGATCATGGAGCATCCCTTCTACGGTTCCTGGGGATATCAGACGACTGGCTATTTCTCTCCCACGTCGCGTTACGGCACGCCGCAGGATTTCATGTACTTCGTGGACTACCTGCACCAGCACGGCATCGCGGTCATTCTCGACTGGGTCCCGTCCCACTTTCCTTCCGACGGCCACGGCCTCGCCTTCTTCGACGGCACCCACCTGTTCGAGCACTCCGACTCGCGCCAGGGCTTCCATCCCGATTGGAAGACGTTCATCTTCAACTACGGCCGCACCGAAGTGCGCAGCTTCCTGATGTCGAGCGCCATGTTCTGGCTGGATAAATATCATGCCGACGGCCTGCGCGTGGACGCCGTCGCTTCCATGCTCTATCTCGACTACTCGCGCAAGGAGGGCGAATGGATTCCCAATAAGTACGGAGGACGCGAGAATCTCGAAGCCATCGACTTCCTGCGCCAATTCAACCACGAAGCCTACAAAGAGCACCCCGACATTCAAACCTACGCCGAAGAGTCCACCTCCTACGCGATGGTTTCGCGGCCCACCCATCTCGGCGGTCTGGGCTTCGGCTTGAAGTGGGATATGGGCTGGATGCACGACACGCTCCAATACTTCAGCCAGGACCCGATCCATCGCCAGTATCACCACAACAAATTAACCTTTCGCATGCTCTATTCGTTCCACGAGAATTTCGTCCTGCCCCTGAGCCACGACGAGGTCGTGCACGGAAAAGGTTCCCTGATCGGCAAAATGCCCGGCGACGAGTGGCAAAGATTTGCCAACCTGCGTTTGCTCTACGCCTACATGTTCGCCCAGCCCGGCAAGAAACTGATTTTCATGGGCTGCGAGTTCGGCCAGGTTAGCGAGTGGTCGCACGATCGCAGCCTCGATTGGGACGTGCTGGTATATCCAGTGCATCGCGGCCTTATGAACTGGGTCGAACAACTCAACCGCCTCTATCGCAGCGAATCTTCGCTGCACTGGTTCGATAACGATCCCAAAGGTTTTGAATGGGTGGACTGCAACGACGCGCCGATGAGCGTCATCTCGCTGCTGCGCAAAGGCAAGGCCGACGAGAACCCCATACTCATCGCCTGCAATTTCACGCCCGTGCCCAGGCTGGGATACATGGTGGGCGTGCCGACCGGCGGCTACTGGAAAGAACTTCTCAACAGCGACGCCCTCGAATATGGCGGCAGTGGGATGGGCAACATGGGAGGCGCTGAGGCCCTCCCTCAAAGCGTGCATGGACGGCCGTATTCGTTGCGCTTGACATTGCCGCCGCTGAGCGCGCTGTTCTTGAAGAGGAGCTAGGCCCGATCACCCGATGACCCGATGCAGTTACGGATGCGTCATCTTCTCCGGCTTGACCAGCTGATCAAATTCCTCGCCCGTCAGATATCCCAGCTTCAACGCCGCCTCGCGCAGGCTCGAGTGCTCGACGTGCGCCGTGTGCGCAATCTGCGCCGCCTTGTCGTATCCCACTTTCGGAGCCAGCGCCGTGACCAGCATGAGCGAATTCTTCACGTACCAGCCCACTTTGGCGCGATCGACTTCAATGCCCTTGAGCATGTACTCCACGTACCCGTGGCAGGCGTCGGTGACGAGCGTGACCGAGTGCAGGAAGTTGTAGATGATCACCGGCTTGAACACGTTGAGCTCAAAGTTGCCCTGCGATCCGCCGAATCCCACCGCGGCCGTCGCTCCGTGAACCTGCACACAGACCATCGTCATCGCCTCGCATTGCGTAGGATTCACCTTGCCCGGCATGATCGACGATCCCGGCTCATTCTCCGGGATCGACAGCTCGCCGAGGCCGCACCGCGGACCGGAAGCCAGCCAGCGAATATCGTTTGAGATCTTCATCAGCGAAGCGGCCAAAGTTTCCATAGCGCCCTGCGCAAACACGATCTCATCGTGCGCCGAAAGCGCGGCGAACTTGTTAGGATGCGAGCGGAAGGGAAGTCCCGTCAGTTCGGCAATCTTCTTGGCGGCGCGCTCGGCAAATTCCGGATGCGTGTTCAGCCCCGTGCCCACCGCGGTCCCGCCGATCCCCAGATCGTAAAGCCCGTCCAGCGCCTGCTCCAGCCGCTTGATGTCGCGATCGAGCAAACTGGCCCAGCCGCCAAATTCCTGTCCAATGGTCAACGGAACAGCATCTTGTAAATGAGTGCGCCCAATCTTCACCACATCATGAAATTCCTTAGCCTTGGCCGCGATCGCATCGCGCACAGTCTTAATCGCCGGAATCAGCGCGTTCCTCACCCGGTCCGCCGCCGCGATATGCATCGCCGCCGGAAACGTGTCGTTCGACGACTGCGACATGTTGACGTCATCGTTCGGATGCACCGGCTTCTTCGATCCCATCACCCCACCCGCAATTTCAATGGCGCGATTCGAGATGACCTCATTTACGTTCATGTTGGTCTGCGTGCCGCTGCCCGTCTGCCAAATGCGCAGCGGGAACTGGTCATCCAGCTTGCCGGCAATGACCTCGTCGGCGGCCTGAACGATGAGCTTAGCTTTGTCGGAGGGGAGTTTGCCCAGATCCTGATTCACCAGCGCGCAGGCCTTCTTGAGCGCGCCAAAGGCATGAATCAGCTCCGGAGGCATGACGTCGCGGCCAATATTGAAATGCAGCAGCGAGCGCTGCGTCTGCGCTCCCCAATAAACATTCGCCGGGACTTCGATCTTGCCCATGCTGTCGGATTCGGTGCGGAACTTCATTTGAGCCGGGACTTCGGTAAGAGTGGCCATGATGATCTCCTGTGCGTCGGGCGCTGGATTCGAGAGGAAAAGTGAAGCGCGTCGACGGATATAAGGAACCGATCATTATACGGCGTGAATTTCGCACAGGGGCGGGGACTAGGATTCCGGTTCATTTTCTACGCTGCTCATTTTGGCCTGCGCTGTTGAACAGGATGAATGTTGGTTTGTACCCCCCCCTACCCCCCCACCCCCTTCTTATGGTCTCTGGAATGATGGGGTTAGGGATGCCTGCCTCTAAAGATTTGAGAGCAAAGGACTTATTGTCAAAGTATTCCAGAATAAGGACTTAGCTCGACTGTCCTCACTTTGGGTACGGCTTGTTTACTCCTAAGGTACTATCCGGCGTCGCAATTTTTTTTTATATCACGGCCCTTTAGAATCATAGATTTGGCGGGAAATTCCTTTCAAATCTTTGAGTTTAAAGGAGTTATATGTAAAATATTCCGGAATAAGGAGTTAGCTTATTTGGCTTCCTCGCAGGATTTTCGGCGCGACGGGCTTGACAGCTGACTGCCTCGACTTCGTGTTGTCAAAGAGCGCCGACTAGTGGAGCTGGGGCAGCTTCGAGGAGCGTCTTGGTGACGGGCACACCTCGGGCCTGACACACAGGTCGATCTCCATTGTCGCCGACGGGCAGTTGGAAGTCTGTGATGGCGCACACAGGCTGGATGTGATGAAAAATTGGCGGTCGACAAGTTCCCCACGGTTCTTCGCGATTGAGAAAGTCAACATCCCCGCCCCGTCGCAGAAAACGCGACAGGAGCGGGGCACCCGCGGAGTTTGGAATGCTGGAAAGGGTGGGCCAGCCCCCCCGCATACAGTTGGTAAGCCCACGTCTCGAAAATCGCGAGACGTGGCGCACCCCCGGTTGTTGCGCTGCCGAAATTAACTAGCAATGCGCGGCCTCGCGGGCCGGATGTGGGCCACCCGCCTCTTTGCGAAATTTAGAGTGGGGATTTTGCGGCGGAGATCGAGTCGGAATAGACGACACGAGAACATGAAAGAGCGGCAGGAAGACTCCGTCACAGTAGAACTGCCCCACTCAAGCCAAAACCGGGCTTGAATGGGCCACCCGTCGTTTCTCGAGAACGAAAGCGATAGAAAAAGTCTTACCGATGAGCCGACCGCGACGGCTGACTTTCCATCACCACACGCAGAATGCGGTTGATGCGTGTCTGGTAGCCCTTGCCATGACGCCGGGTGCCCCACTCATCGCGCACTTTGCGATGAGTGGGTTTTGCGCATAGAGTGAACAGTCAGCCGCCACCGTCGCGCGGCCCTTGCCCACACATTCGCAAGAGCGAATGTGTGGGGCACCCGGCGGAGCCTATGGTCATCAAGGTCTGCGTAATTCTTGGGTCGGAGGTCCTGTTTTTCTCGGTCCTGCTCTTTGGCGCCGCGGGGACCATCCGCTGGCCTGCCGCGTGGGCCTATCTCATTCTGTTTATCACCGGAGCTTTCTGGCTCACGCTTCGGCTGGCGCGGCGCGACCCCGCGCTTCTGGCCGAGCGCCTCAAGTCGCCAGTGCAAAAAGGCCAGCCGTTCTGGGACAAATTCTTTATCCTGCTTATGACGGTTGCCTGGTGCGGCTGGCTCGTCCTGATGGGCCTGGATGCTGTCCGCTTCCGCTGGTCCGTGATGCCGGTCTGGCTGCAAGGCGCGGGCGCGGCCATGATCGTCTTGTCATTCTGGATGATCGGCCGCGTTTTTCGCGAGAACCCATTTCTCGCGGCGGTCGTGCGCATCCAAACCGAGCGCGGACACACAGTCGTTTCCACCGGACCCTACGCCATCGTCCGCCATCCGCTTTATGCCTCGCTGCTAATCTACCTGCCCGCGACTGCGTTAGTGCTCGGTTCCTGGGCCGGCTTGGCCGGTTCGGCAGTTTTCTTAGGCGCTTTCGTTTTTCGGACGGCAATGGAAGACCGCGAACTCCAACGCAGTCTCGCCGGCTACCCGGAGTACGCCGCCCGCGTTCACTACCGGCTGATACCGTTTATCTGGTGAGGGGGCGGGCCACATTGACGGGGAAGTACAACGCGGGTTTGCCTTTCAACATTGACCGAAATAACTGGGGGTGCGCCACTTTTGCGCTTTTCGAGAAGTGACCTGCCGAACCGCCGACACCGCTACCACACCACTTTGTAAATGTTGCCCTTATTGTCTACCGCCGCGCCATGTTGCCCATCCAGTATCTCCACCTGGAGAACGGTTCCTTGATTTCCAGTGAAGACTCCCTGCCAAATTTTCCCGCCGAGAATATGGGCGGAAAAATATCCTTGCCCGTAGACGGCATCCCAGGCGAATGCGAGATTAGGCTGCGGCGGGTAGCTGTCCGGCGTTCCCGGTGTCTTTGTGTTCACGGAAGACGCTTTCACCAAAGCACACTTCCCCGGAAGCACCTCTCCATTGGCGACGGTCCAGGATTTCAGCAGCTTGGGCAGTCCCCCTACTGAAAACACTGGTCTCCTGACTTGGCCGGAAAATACCGGCGGTGTCGTCAGCGACGCCAGTGGACCCTGAACGGGGTAAAGCTTTTGTCCGAATGCCGCGACGTTCCCCGAGATCATGCAAACACTTAGAAGGACAAGACTGAACTTAGTCTTCATTACTGCTAGAAATCTCCTTTTTCAGAACTGATTCCCTCGAATTGTATCGCTGCGCCCGCATAGAGGTAAGTTGGTCGCGCCGAATATCCGGCGATTCGCCTCAAATCGATTTCACCGGAATCGCCAGCACATCCTCCACCAGCCCGACTTCCTTCTGGACAAACGGCTCAGCGTAGGTGACGCCGCCGAGCAGGCCGTAATAGCGGGCCATGGATTCAATCCGCGCCCGTATCTCCTTGTGCGCCGGGAAGATTCCGCTGCCGGCGTGCTGATCGGTGAACTGAGACTTGTAGGCCATCAGCGCTGCGAGGCGCGTTTCGAACTGGTCGGTGATGTCCACGACAAACGTTGGGCGCACGTCGCGGTAGAGGCTGGCGTAGATGATCTTGAAGGGACGATGCGGCGCAGGGGCTAAAGCCCCGGATTCATGGGAGGCGTCACCGGCACGGCTGAAGCCGTGCCCCTTCAAATCCTTGCCCATATCCAAGGAATCCTTGCCCGTATCCAATTTTGCCAGTCCCGCCAGAAAGCTAGCTTCATATCCCAGCACCGAGGCAGTGTAGTGATCGGGATGGCGGCCCTCCCAGTAGGGAAGAATCAGCACCCGCGGCCGCTGCTCGCGAAGTACACGGACGACCTTCAAGCGATTCTCCCAAGTATTTTCGACCCGGCCATCGGGAATATCGAGCGCGTGGCGCCAGGCGACTTTCAGGATGCGCGCCGCCTCCGCCGCTTCGCGGGCGCGGTCTTCGGCGGTACCACGCGTCCCCATCTCACCTTGTGTGAGGTCGAGGATGCCGGTGCGGTATCCGCGTTCGGCCATCTTGAGCAGAGTTCCCGCGCAGGTTTGCTCCACGTCGTCGCGGTGCGCGGCTAGGGCGAGAATGTCTAGAGGCATTTTGTAATTTGGTAATCGGGTAATTTTGTAATTTGAAAACCGCCGTCGCTATCGTTCTTAAATTACCAAATTACCCGATTACAAAATTGCCCTACGCTGCCGGCTTCGTCGTGCGCCTATTCGCTAGCGCGAATGCTAAGCCGAACATGAATAGCGCAAACAGCACTAGCGTCAAAATGGACGCGGTTAGCGAGAATGTGCTGGGCGCTTCGGGATACATCAGCGTGCGCAACGCCTCGACGCCGTAGGTCAGCGGATTGGCGTACATGAGCCAGCGAATCCATCCCGATGCGCCGGAAAGAGGGAAGAGCGCTCCCGAAAGCAGCCACAGCGGAATCAGAAATAAATTGATGATGGCGTGAAAGGCCTGCGTCGAATCCATGGGCCAGGCGATGGCGAAGCCGAGCGCGGTCAGGGCGAACGAGATCAGAAACACGGTGAGGACGATGAGCCCGAACGAAGCGAGTGTAAAGTGCACGCCGACGAGCGGGGCGAAGACCAGAAAAACCAATCCCTGAGCAGCGGCGAGCGTGGTGCCGCCCAAAACTTTTCCCAGAACAATGGCCGCGCGCGGCACGGGCGCTACCAGCACCGAAAGCAGGAAACCTTCATTTCGGTCTTCGATCACCGACATCATGGTGAAAATCGCGGTGAAAAGTACGATCATCACCAGCGTGCCGGGATAGAAATAATTGAGATAGTGCTGCTGCCCGGCGGCCTGTCCGGAACGAAACGAGGTTCCGAAACCGGATCCGATGACGATCCAGAACAAAAGCGGAGAAGCGATGACGCCGACCACGCGCGCGCGCTGACGATAGAAGCGTACGATTTCGCGCCACCAGAGCGTGAAGGCAGGCAGCAAGACTCCGGCAGATGCTGGAGCGGTTGTGGGGAAGGTTGCGGTTTGCGTTGACATTCTTTTTAGTTTAGCAGCGTTGGTGGCTCAGTTTTTCTTGGTTTTCTTCTTGCCAGTTTCGGGGGTTGGTTCGGTGTCTTCGCTCCAGAAGCGGTGGCCGGTGCGATGGATGAAGACATCTTCGAGAGTCGGCTTGCTCACGCTTAGCGACTGGATCTCTCCTGGGAAGGCTTCGACTACGTCGGGGACGAAGCGATGTCCATTTTCAATTTCCAGGCGGACCTGCTTGTCCATGACCGTGGCATCGACATGAAACTTGCTGCGGATGCGGTCGGCTAACGTCTGCGGGTCGCGCGCTTCGAGCAGAATGACGTCGCCACCGATCTCGCGGGTTAAGGCCTCGGGCGTGCCGAGCGCTACCAGGTTGCCTTCATTCAGGATGGCGAGGCGATCGCAGCGTTCGGCTTCTTCCATGAGGTGGGTGGTGACGATGACGGAGACGCGCTCCTGATCGCGGAGGATCTGGAGATATTGCCAAAGGTCGCGCCGGGCGCCGGGATCGAGGCCGGTGGTGGGCTCGTCGAGAAGCAGAACCTCGGGATGGTGGAGCAGGCCTTTGGCTAGCTCGATGCGGCGCCGCATGCCTCCGGAAAAAGTTTCCACGCGATCAGCGGAGCGGTCGAGCAATCCGACGCGGGTGAGCATCTCTGTGATTCTGGTTTTGAGTTCGGGGCCGCGCAGACCGTAGAGGTGCCCCTGATGCCAGAGGTTTTCGTAGGCAGTAAGCTTGGGATCAACGCTCTGGGCCTGGAAGACGACGCCGATGTGGCGGCGCAGGGCTCCGGGCTGGCGAACGGCGTCGAAGCCGGCGATGGTGGCGCTGCCGGAAGTCGGGACCATGAGGGTGGAAAGAATGCGGAACAGAGTGGTCTTGCCGCTGCCGTTCGGTCCTAGGAGGCCGAAGAGTTCGGCAGGGCGAACGTCAAAGGAAACGCCGTTGAGCGCGGTGCGATCCTGGTAGCGATGGACGAGGTCGCGAACGGTAATGACGGGCCGGCCGGCAGATTCGGCAGGCTGGGCGGGGGGAGCGAAATCGATGGCAGTTGAGTTCGAGGTCACAAGCTATTCTACGACGGGAACGGGGGATTATCATCCGGGGACGAAACGGCAAGCCTCGCTGCAGACGCGCTCAGCGGCTCAGGCCATGCCGCGATACAAATCCTGCCGAGCTTCGCTCGGCCTGGACAGCCGGGGGCGGCTGCCCCTACGCGATTATGCGGCGACGGGCTTTTGATCCTGTCCGGGGACGCGCTCTTCGAAGGCTACGGGGACATGGCGCCAGACCTGGATAGCTAGAACGACGGTGGTGGCAAGAAGCAAGGCTCCGACGGCGACGTGGATGACGGTCGCGATCACCATGGGCAGCTCGGGTTGCGCGGCGTCTCTTCCCCACATAACGCGGGTGATGAAGGCTAGAAAGCCGAGGCAGAGTTGCGCGACCATGAGGCCGAGCATGGCGATTGCCGGACGGCGGACGGCGTCCACTTGCGGGTAAACGGAGATGGCGCGAACCGCAGTCCAGGAGAGGACGATGGCCACGATGGCTGCGTTAATGACGTGCGGCCACCAACTCAAGCCATGGTGGCGGAACATGGCGCCGAGGATCAGTTGCACATAGAGCACAAAAATCGAGAGCAGGGTCAGAGTGAAAAGAGCGGGGCGGCGCTGGTCGAGTTCGGTGCGCGGTTGCTCTTCGACCCAGCGGCGCCCGGTGAAGACGGCGATGGAGACGGCGATGCAGAAAAAGGTCTGGGCGACGGCGGCGTGGGCGCTGGAGATGGGTGCGGGCAGAAAAAATAAGACCGTCAGTCCGCCGAGCACGCCTTGGGTGATCACGGTCGCGAGCGCCCCGAGGCCCAGAAGCCGCAACCAGCGGCGCTTTTCGACTCGCCAGGTCCAGACCGCCAGGATGATGGTGAGCAGCCCTATGAATTCCGCCACCATGCGATGACCATGTTCGTATTTAATGCCGCCAACCATTTGCGGCATTTTGTAGAAGGAGCCGAAGGTGGTCGGCCAGTCGGGGACGGATAAGCCGGCGTCATTGCTGGTGACGAGCGCTCCGGCGACGATGAGGACGAGGGTGGCGCAGGCGGTGAAGAGGGCGAAGCGGTGCAGTCCGCGATGGTACGGAATTTCGATGCTCTTCAGATCAGTCCCCAAGGATAACCCCCCGGTGAATCGGCGCGAGCAACGGCGCCCGGCGCGATTCCCGAAACGCAATAGTGTACCACCGCGGCGAGCCGTGTCTCTACTTTTGCGCCGGCGTCTGCGGTTGTACATCCGCCGCGATGGCACTCTGCGATTCCATCGCCAGGATAATCGCGTCGGCGAATTCCGAGGTGCTGGCGTTACCGCCCACGTCCCGGGTAAGTTTGCTGCGGTCGCGGTAGACCTCGTCGATGGCGTTGCGGATCTTCCAAGCGGCGTCGTGCTCGCCGAGATGGCGCAGCATGAGCAGGGCAGATCGCAACACGGCCGTGGGATTGGCGATATTTTTTCCGGCAATGTCGGGTGCGGAACCATGTACGGCTTCAAAGATGGCGCACTCGTGGCCGAAATTCGCGCCGGGAACCAGGCCGAGGCCGCCGACCAGTCCCGCGCACAGATCGGAAATAATGTCGCCGTAGAGATTCTCCAGCAGGAGCATGTCGTACTGGTAGGGGTTCATCACCAGTTGCATGCAGGTATTGTCGACGATGTGCTCGCCGTAAAAAATCTCGGGATACTCTTTCGAGACGGTGCGCGAGCAGCGCAGAAATAATCCATCGGACAACTTCATGATGTTGGCTTTGTGGATGGAATGAATTTTCTTGCGCTTGTTTTTGCGGGCATATTCGAAGGCGAAACGCGAGATGCGGGTGGAAGCCTTCTCGGTGATGATCTTCAGGCTCTCGACCACTCCGGGGACAACTTCATGTTCGATGCCGGAGTAAAGTCCTTCGGTGTTTTCGCGGACAACGATCAGGTCGACGCCCGGGTAGCGGGTGGGAATGTGCGGGAGGTTGCGGATCGGGCGAAAGTTGGCGAAAAGTTCGAAGCGCCTGCGCAGTTCGACGTTGATGCTGGAGAAGCCGCCGCCGATGGGCGTGGTTACAGGGCCTTTCAGGCCCACCCGGGTACGCTCGATGGATTCGCTGAGTTCCCTGGGAATGTATTCGTGGTACTTCTCAAAAGCTTCGGCGCCAGCCGCGAAGCTTTCCCATTCGAATTTGACGCCGGTGGCTTCGACCATGCGAACCGTGGCCTGGATGACTTCGGGGCCGATGCCGTCGCCCGGGATGAGGGTTACTTTGTGCACCATAAATAATCAAACCTTAGATCGGGTCATCGGATGATCGGGCCATCAGGTCATCAAAAACCGTTGGAGACTTGGGTCCTGATCACCCGATGGCCCGATCACCCGATTTGAGTTTCATCTCGATGTGGTCTTGCCTTTTGGCTCAGGCGCATCTTTGTCTTTGGCTTTCAGCAGATCCTTCAGTTCGGTTAAGAATTCCTGGACGTCTTTGAAGTCGAGATAGACGGAGGCGAACCTCACATAGGCGACTTTGTCGTGGCGGCGCAGGCGGTTCATGATGAGTTCGCCGATTTCGCTGGTTTTGCGCTCGCGCTCGGCCGACTCGATGACGAAGGTCTCGGCTTCATTGACAATCTGCTCCAGCCTGCTGATCGGCACCGGGCGCTTCTCGCAGGCGCGCATCAGCCCGTTGAGCACTTTCTGGCGGTCAAAGCGCTCGCGGCGGCCGTCTTTTTTCACGACCATGTAAGGGATTTCGTCGATGCGCTCGTAAGTGGTGAAGCGCTTTTCGCACTTTAGGCATTCGCGGCGGCGCCGGATGGAATCCGCTTCCTTGCTTTCGCGCGAATCCACGACTTTGTCGTTTTCAAACCCGCAAAAGGGGCATTTCATGCGCTGGGCTGCACCCGGGAATAAACACGATTGTAGCAGGCGATGCGGGAAGAAACGGTAGGGCCGAGGCATTTGATGGTGGGGTCAGTTTCCAAAATAGTTCGATCCAGACGAAATCGCCAAGCCGACAAGGCGGAACACATCCCTCGCCCAACTGCCTGCGCGCCCCTGGCACCGCGCAGACTCTAATGCCTCATTACGGCGGCGAGCACTCCGTTCAAGGAATCCTGCCACGCATGGGCGATCATTCCTGGGCGAACGCTTCCGCGCCAATAGGCCAGAATCCCGAACATTGCTCCGTACAGGCCGATCAGAATCACCATCCGGAAGCCCTGGTACGCGTGAGCCGCGCCGAACGCGGCGGCAGAAAGGAGAATGCCGGCGGGAGCGCTCTTAGTCAGGGCCATGAACTGCCGTTGTAGGTAACCTCGAAAGATCGTCTCCTCGCAAATACCGGCGGTAAGCGAGAGCGCTATCCATAGTGTTATTTCGGCGCCCCCATGCGGGAGCATGAACTGCATATTGCGACCCAGCGCGGCGATGCGCAGGAGCCAGCCCAATACCCAAAGGAGCACCCACGCAACGATCCAGAACCCAGCGGCAATTCCAATATCCCGCAGCACCTGGCGGACGGAATGCCAATGATCTCCGAGAACGAGGAGGACAGACGCGCCACTACGCCGCACACCGGCTAATACAAAAGCGAACAGGAGCCATTCGAAGAGAAGGATGACTGCATAAAAGCGCACGCGGTTCGGATTAGCCGCCGCGCTCAGTTGGTCTGCAAGAATCTTTCCCCAGAACGCCCAACCGCCCAACGCGGCGAGCACCAAAATCGTGTGGAGTGGGCTAGCGACTTGGGAATAGCGGTCTGATGCGGACTGAGCCAGAGCAGAAGTCTCCATAATTACCTCATCTGGTCAGGATGCCAATTTCGAGCATTGTATCGGGCCTTTGGAAGCCGAGCCGTGTGTTTCGGCAGGGAGAGGGGGTGCAAGAACTTCCGTTGCACCTATGAGTTCCCAGGGCGCCGGCTGTATCGTTGGCGGCGCGGGAACTGACCCAGCACCGGCGATTCACGTTGCTTCCTCAACCGCCGCGACTTCGTCCGCCTGCGTCTCTTCGGAAAGCTTGCGCAGCGACAGGCGTTCGTGGTGGGAGAGCAACAGTCCAACGGGAACGACCGCGACAAACGTCACCAGCCACAGCATGATGCCGCAACTGACGGCGAGTTCCTTGGGGACAATATTGAAGACGTGGTCCAGCGCGCTGATGGTCGCCAGTTGGGAGCCGCCGCCCACACCCGGCAGCTGCACCATGGAGCCGACCATGCTGGCTCCCATAAGAAGGAGAACCTTGCTGGCGCTCATGGTCGCCATGGGTGCGCCATAGGCATGCGTCACTTCTTTGTAAGCGAGCGCGATAACCCACCACATCAACACCGACACGGATGACAATTGGAGGAATGCGACGGGACCGTGAATGGTATTGAGTCCGACGGTAAACTCGCGAATTTTTTGAGCGATGCGAAGGCCCAAATTCTCGGCAAGATGGGAAAAACGGTCTTCGACCCACTGGGCAATTCGATTTCCGCGGTAGGAGGCCAGCACAGCTCCCGAAAGCAAGCCCAGTACGAGCGCGATCAGGGCATATCCTGTGAGGTGAATCCAGTGCCTGACTTCGGGCGGGGCTGAGAGCGTGAACGCGCGCAATTTTGAGGGCAGAAAAATGGCCGCCACCAGCAAGACCGTGAAACCGCCAATGTCAAAAATTCGCTCGACGGCCCAGACTGCCACTTGCGAGGCGAAAGGCAGGTTCTGACGGCGGGCGATCAGGTATGGGCGAATCAGTTCGCCGGCGCGACCGAGTAGAGCGAGTGCGGTGAATCCGATCAGGGTAGGCGGGATTAGTCCGAGGATGGACGCTTCCTTACGCACCGGTCGAAGAAAGATTTTCCATCGAACCGCCCGCAAGAAATAGGCGAGGTAAATATATGCCACTCCATGGAGGATGTGGTGCCAATTCAGTCTGAATTGAAAGAGCCGGGCCCAGTCGAAGTGCTGCCAGGTGCGGAACTGGAGGTAGACCAACACGGCCAGCACGGCGAAGACAACCGCGTACGCTACGTATTTTTTGTTGTTCATGCGGTGCGAAGTCGCAAAGAGGCACACCTATGGTGAGCGCGGCCCCACTTGAAGGTAAATGAGGAATAAGGCAGGGTCAACGCGGGAACCATCAACGCGGAGACTCGGCGGCGAGGGTGGCGGCTGCGGGTTTCAGAGCGCGGTGGGCGTGGCTCGTGGCTTTGCTGGACAGCTGTTTTTGCTTCGCTTCCTTTTCCTGGGCGATCTTCTTAGTGTTGTATTCGTGCACGATGCGGGCCACGTAGGTGCGGGTTTCGCGAAATGGGGGTACTCCCTGATATTGCTCGACACGCTCGGGACCCGCGTTGTAAGCGGCCAGCGCCTTGACGAGATCGAAATTGTAGTGCTCGAGAAGTTTGCGAAGATAGCGGCTTCCGCCCACGACATTGGCTTCGGGATCGAAGGCATCATTCACGCCAAGTTGGCTGGCGGTGCCGGGCATCAACTGCATCAATCCGCGCGCACCTTTGGGGGAAACGGCGCGCGAGTTGAATCCGCTTTCGGCGTGAATGACGCTGTTCACGAGGTCGGGATCGAGATGATAGGCGGCGCTGGCGCTGTTCACGACCTGATCGAGAGCGGGCGCAGGACCAAATTTTGCAGACCCAGATTTCGCTGTCGGGGAGGTGGTCGAGGCGTGCGAATCCGCCGGCGCCGGCAACGGTAACGATAGATCCTTTTCGTAGCCGGTGATCTCGAAGGTGGGCACGTCGGTGAAGCTGGAATCGTCGGCAGCGAAAAAGAGGCGGGTCGTGGTTCCCATCACCAGGCGATGCTCGTGGCGGATGGTGAAGCCGTTGCGGAGAAGAGCCAACTCGGCGGCAGTTGCAGGGCGAGCGAGTAAAGTTACGGCTACGGCACAGACAAGCGCGGCGGCTTTCGCCGCGATCCTCCGAGTACCCTCGGCCGCTAATGGTCTTTTTCGAATCATCTTCTTCGAATCATTACAAGCTGCTCACGATCGTTGGTCCGACGATCGTTGGTCCGACAATCGCTTGTTCGCCGGTCCCTGGTTCGCCAGTCGCCGGTGCGCCACTCTGGTCAACGACTACCGGTTCGAGTGCTGTTCCATTGAGCATGTGCTCGATGGCGGCGGCTACGCCGCTTTCGGCGTTCGAGCGGGTAACCTTCCAACCGCGGCTGCGCAAGTCTTTCGCCGCATTCCCCATGATAAAAGGGTGGCCGGCGAATGCAAGCATTTCAATATCGTTATAGTTATCACCAATGGCCATGACCTGTTCGCGGGTAAGGCGCCGGTACTTGAGCCAGCGCTCGAGGGCGTGTCCCTTGGAACAGCCGGCATTGAGCACATCGACAATCGAAAGATCGCGGCCCGGGTACTCGGTGCGCAAAACCGTGATGGGCAGGCCGCAGCTTCCGAGGACTTGCAATACCCGCTGCATGTCAGCAACCGGGCCGCAGAACATGGCCTGCACGGGATCGGTGGTGAGCGCCTTCTCAATCGGCGCCACGAACTGGATGTACTGCATGTTTTTCTCCAGCCAGCGCTGGATGCTGCCTTCGAGCTTGTCCAGACGCTCGATCACGATGGTGCCCGGCCCGTTACTGTCAAAAGTCAGGACGGTCTGACCGCGAAATTCTTGCATCACGCCGACGAGTTCGCGGCAGGTCGGTTCGGGGAGCAGGTCGCGGTGGAACGTTTCTCCGCCAAGGGAGCGGGTGATGGCGCCATTGGAACTGATCAGCCAGAGATCGAACCCCAGTTGCTGCGCGATGGGCAGGGCAAAGGTGTGGCGGCGTCCGGTGACCAGGATGATCTCGATGCCCTGGGCGTGCACGCGTCTGAGCGTTGCGAGATCGGTTTCGGAAATATGAAATTCCGGGTTGAGCAGGGTGCCGTCAATATCGATGGCGATGAGGCGGAGGGAATCGGCGGGCACAAACAATTCTAGCATTCGGGGGTGTGTGTGGAGAGCCGGGCGCCTCGCCCGGCCGCCGTGCTGCTGGGACGGGCGAGGACGCCGGTCGCTCCACTTTCCTTCTTGCCTATATGCGACAATTATTCCCCACGGAGACCATCAATGAAATTGAGATTCCTTCTGTTGTTTTTAACTCTGCTCCCAGTGTCTCTCCCCGCCCAGCCCGCGCCCGAAACCGGCAAGCCTTTCGTCGTCGAATACTATTACAAGGCCAAGTGGGGATATGCCGACGAGTTTCTGCGACTGTTCAAGAAGAACCACTACCCGCTGCTCAAGAAGCAGGTGGAGATGGGCCGCCTGCTCAAGGTCTGGATGGACCAGCCGCGCTACCACACCACCGAAGACGGGCGCTGGGACTATCGCGTGACCATCGTGTTCAAGAACTCGGCGGCCGCGAATGAGCCGTTCGACGAAGACACGCTGAAGAAGCAACTGTGGCCCGACCAGGCCACATATGCGAGGGAAGAACAACGGCGGTTTGAAATCCTCGACGGGCATTGGGACGTGCCGATCAAGAACGTGGATCTGGACGGCAAGTAAGTTCTCGACCAACCCGGTGACTCCGGCGCAAGGGGCCAGCTCGATGTTTATAGGTGTCACCCGACCGGCAGTTTGCAAGAAGATCTCCGCAGTACAATTGGTTTTCTTTTGGCCATTGTGGGTAGGGAGGGCTGACTGAAATTTGCGCTGGTGATCATCGATGTTCAGATTGGTCTGGTGAGGCTTATGCCGCCCGAACTGCAGGATCGTGTTTTGTCGAATATCACGGTTCTGCTGCGCAAGGCGCGCTCCTCTGGAACACCCGTCTTCTTCATCCAGCACGACGGTCCCAAGGGACATCCCCTCGAAGCAGAGACCGCGGCGTGGGCGATCCATCCTGCGATTCTTCCGCTGAGTGGAGAGCCCGTCGTCAGAAAGAAGGCATCCGACTCTTTCTTCGAGACAAGACTCGCAGAAGAACTTCGGACCCGCGAAATAGGGCATCTCATCATTGCGGGTGCCCAGACCGAATACTGTGTTGATACGACTTGCCGTCGTGCGGTCACGCTTGGCTACGATGTGACACTCGTAGCCGACGCGCAGCTCACAGCCGATTCTTCGGTACTGACGGCCGCGCAGATCATTGCGCACCACAACCTTCTCCTCGACGGCTTTGCCGCGGGAATTCATTCCATCAAGGTCACATCGACGGCCGAGATTTCTTTCTGAAACTCACCGGGCGCCCGTCTCGGACACCACCCAATGCGTTGTAAATGCCGTTGAAGTGCCTTTCCTGCGGATTCAGGCATGCGCATTTGCAAAAAGCTCATCCGATACGAGAACATAATTGGTTTGCATACATCCCACAGTTCCCACAAGGAAGCGGCCAAAATATGGCGAAGCTGAAAAGGTCCCCCACGACAGCAGTGAAGACGGCAGCGAAGAAGATGGCGAGTGTCGAGGTGAAGTCGGTTGAGGTTAGGCCCTCAAGGAAAGGACGCAGCAGCGCCGGGCACGAGCACGCGATTGAGCCTGCCAAGGGCAAGCTGGGCGTGATGATCCCGGGCATGGGTGCAGTCGCAACGACCTTTGTTGCGGGCGTGGAAGCGGTGCGCAAGGGAATCGCCCAACCCATCGGCTCGCTCACGCAGATGGGAACCATCCGTCTGGGGAAGCGTACCGATGGCCGGTCTCCCAAAATCAAGGAGTTCGTTCCTCTCGCCGGGCTCAATGATCTGGTGTTCACGGGCTGGGACATTTTCGAAGACAACATGTACGCGGCCGCCTGCAATGCTGGTGTGCTGGAGCGCGGCCTGCTCGACAAAGTGAAGGCGCGGCTCAGCGCCATCAAGCCAATGAAGGCGGTGTTTGATCACAACTACGTCAAAAAGATCGACGGGCCGAACGTCAAGAAGGGGAAGAACAAGCTCGACCTGGCCGAGCAGCTACGGCAAGATATCCGCGATTTCAGGAAGTCGAGCGGTGCCAGCCGGCTGATCACCATCTGGTGCGCTTCGACCGAGACTTTCATTGAGCAGAGCGCCGCTCACCAGAGCGTAAAGGCGCTCGAAAAAGGGATGAAAGAGAACGACGAAAATATCGCGCCCTCGATGGTCTATGCCTACGCGTCGCTCATGGAGGGCGTGCCCTTCGCCAACGGCGCGCCGAACCTGACGGTGGACATACCTGCGATGTTCGAACTCTCGCGGAAGCGCGAAGTTCCCATCTGCGGCAAGGATTTCAAGACCGGGCAGACTTTGCTGAAGACCGTGCTGGCCCCAGCTTTCAAGGCGCGGCTGCTGGGACTGAGCGGATGGTATTCGACCAACATCCTCGGCAACCGCGACGGCGAAGTGCTGGACGATCCCGGATCTTTCAAGACCAAGGAAGAATCGAAGCTGGGAGCGCTGGAGCACATTCTGCAGCCGGCTTTGTATCCGGAGCTCTACGGAAATATTTTCCACAAAGTGCGCATCAACTATTACCCGCCTCGTGGCGACAACAAAGAGGGTTGGGACAACATTGATATCTTCGGATGGCTCGGCTATCCGATGCAGATCAAGGTGGACTTCCTGTGCCGCGACTCGATTCTTGCGGCGCCGATCGTGCTCGACCTGGTGCTCTTCCTCGACCTGGCGCAGCGCACTCCGGAGCTGCGCCGCCTCGGGATTCAGGAATGGCTGAGCTTCTATTTCAAGTCGCCGATGACGGCGCCGGGACTGTATCCGGAGCACGATCTGTTCATCCAGCTCATAAAGCTGAAGAACACTTTGCGGCACCTGAAGGGCGAAGAGCTAATTACGCATTTGGGGCTGGAGTACTACGACTAGCTTGTGGTGCGGGCATTCCTGCACGGCGGGCCAGGCCAGGGCCAGAGCCATCCTCTTGGCTTTAGAATGGACGATATGAAGAAGCGTTGTTCGATCGTGAGTGCGCTGGTGATCGTGCTTGGGGTTAGCATGATTGGGTTGGCCGGGGCTCAGGATAATGAGGGGATGTCGGATTTGCGATTTGTGGTGGTGCGCGACTACAACGGCAAGCCGGTGAGGAATGCGGCAGTGGTACTGCATCCGGTGAGTCGGAAGGGGAAGCAATCGCGCGGCGGGTTGGAGTTGAAGACGGATGGGGATGGGCGAACGAACATTGACGGGATTCCGTATGGTCCGCTGCGGGTGCAGGTGCTGGCGCCGGGGTTCCAGACTTTTGGGGAAGACTACCAGATCGACAAGGCGGAGATGGAGATTACGGTGAAGCTGAAGCGTCCAGCGGGACAGTACTCGGGGTATGGGAATCAGGGAGACGCAAAGAAGGCTGACGACAAGAAGCCGCAGTAGAGACGCGGCAAGCCCCGTCTCTACAGGCGGAAGATATTGGCGAGCCGTCTTAACCGAAGTTTCCCTTGGGGTGAGATTGCATATGAAAAGAAATGTTTTGATGGTGATGGCGTTGGTGATCGCGCTTGCAGTCGGCATGGCTGGGTTGGCATGGGCTCAGGACAACGAAGGGCCGACGTCGCGCTTGCGGTTTGTGGTTGTGCGTGACTCCGATGGTAAGCCGGTGAGGAATGCTGAAGTGGTGTTGCATCCCGTGAAGCGCAAGGGAAAGCAGGCGCAGGGAGAGATGGAGCTGAAGACGGACGCAGAGGGGCGAACGAACGTTGACGCGATCCCATATGGTCCGCTGCGGGTGCAAGTGCTGGCGCCGCATTTCCAGACTTTTGGGGAAGACTACGAGATCAACAAGGCGGAGATGGAGATTACGGTGAAGCTGAAGCGTCCGGGCGAGCAGTACTCGGTCTATGAGAATCACGGGGACGAGAAGAAGCCGCAGTAAGGAAAAACCTCTTAAGTCATCATGAAGATGGCTGGGCTGGCATCGAGTTATTCAGCCACCTGATGCGAACCGTGATGCCCGAATCACGGCTTGAGCAGAAGGCGTGAGGCCTCACGTGATCACGGGAATGTTGCTCATTCCTGCGGTGCCGAATATGCGCCGGTAGCGCTCGATTTCCGACGGCGTGCCGAGCGCCTTGGCGTAGTTGTCGGAGAGCTTAACCGCAGGCCTGCCCTCGACGGTGGACACCTTACAAATCAGGCTGACCGGGTCAAAGTCGCTGCCGCCCGCGGGATCACAGCCGCGGAAATCGTTGGTGAGCAGAGTTCCCCAACCTGCGCTGAAACGAACGCGGCGGCCAGGGGTCCACTTTTTCGGGTCGAGGAAATCGGCGGCGCTGCGGAAGTCGTTGATCGCAGTGCCGATCGTGGCGCCGCTAGCGAGCGCTCCACCGAAATAGGCGTGCAGGCCGAGGATGTCATCGACATCAAGTGCGTCGGACGCGATGATGAGCTTGTTATGCGGGTCCCGACCGCGCCGCTTGAGCCACTCGATATATTCGTCGCCGGCGGCGTAGGGGTTTTTGCTGTCGATGCGCTGGCCCGTCCAATCGGCCGTCCAGTCAGGGGCATTGTCGAGAAATTGCGTGGTTCCAAAAGTATCTGGCAGCATGATGCGGAGAGCGCCTTCGTAGGTGCTCTGCCACAACTCGAGGACGCGGTACTGAGAAGCTTTCAAAGCATTATCATCCGGCGCGAACGCGGCCATGACCATGGGGATCTCATGTGCGTTGGTTCCGATGGCTTCAAGATCGTGCTTATGAGCGAGGAAGGCATTCGAGGTTCCAGTAAAGGCGCTGCCGAGATTCGCTGCCATGGCGTTGACCACGTATTCCTGCCAGAGGAAGCTGTGGCGGCGCCGGGTTCCGAAGTCGGCCACGGCAAGACCGGGGACGCCGCGCAGCCGCTCGATCTTGCCCCAGAGTTTCGTTTTCGCCCGCGCATACAGGATGTCGAGGCCGAACTCGCGCAGTTTTTTCAAACCGGCCCGGGTCTTGAGTTCGTCGAGGATGGAAAGCGCATAGAGTTCCCACATCGTTGTCTCGGTCCAAAGGCCGTCGAAAACGAGATCGAACTGTCCGTCCTTGACCGATAGTTCATAGTCCGACAATCGGAAATCGCGTTCCAGCCATTCCAGAAAGGCGGGTTCGAAGATTCCGCGGCGGCCATAGAAAGTGTTGCCGGCGAGCCAGACCAGTTCCGACCTTCGAAACCTTAGGCGGCGTGCGTGCTCCATCTGGTGGATGAGCTCCTCGCGCGGGAACATGTCTGCGAGGCGCACGGAAGTGGAGCGATTCAAAAGAGAGAACGACACTTGGGTTTTCGGGTAATGCTTCCAGATGAACTGGAGCATCAGCAGTTTGTAGAAATCCGTATCGAGTAGGGACCTGGTAACCGGGTCCAGTTCCCAGTTGTGGTTGTGCGCCCGCTCGGCGAAGTTGACGATCATCGCGTGCTTTCTCGCGTACTATCCTCTGCGACAGTCCTGAGAAAATCAACCGTGGTTACCTGTGAGGTGCCCTTTTTGTGGCCGGGCTGCTTTTGTGAAGATAAACACGGTACTATCAAATTTCTGTATGAGACTGCCTCGGCCCTTCACGGCTGCATCCCGGAGTTGCGCATTGTTATTGGGTGCGATGGGGCAAGCCCACGGCTGGGCAGAGTTTTCTGGCCGTGCGCTGCACGCGCTGGCGGTCGGGGTTCTGCCCGCGATGTTGCTTCTACGATCGACCCGCGATGAGATTTACAACATTCTCTGGGCGCTGGTGTTTGGCTTTGCCACGCTGAATATTTTGAGCCTTGGGGCACGCCGTTTCGAGCAGGAAAAAAGCGGCCTGAACTTTGGTGAGATTCTGGCCATCCTGGTTGTGCTGGTGTCGATCGTCCTGCTGGGTTGGGAAATGCTGTATCTGTTCCACATTCTGCCGATTCACCTTCCGCCGCACTGACCCGGATTGCGGTATGATCGCGTGTGGTGAAACGAGAGTCGAATTTTCGGGAATCTAATTTTGAAGTGACGTGCCCCTGCTGCGGCGCGGTCATGAAAATCGATGCTTCAACGCGCAGCGTGATCGCGCACACTGCCCCGGTCAAGCCGAAAACCTTCAACGACATGGAAGAAGCGGCTCGCGCAATGAAAGAGCAGGACAGCCGGCGCGACTCGATCTTCCGCCAATCGATGGAAGCGCAAAAGCATGCCTCGGAGCTGCTGGAGAAAAAATTCCAGGAGGCGGTGAAGAAGGCCAAAGAAACGCCGGACACGGGAAAGCCGATCCGGGATTTCGATCTGGATTGAGCGCTTGCTGCTTTTTCACCGCCGAGACGCCGAGTGCGCCGAGAACTGCAAACCTTGAATGACTAAACCTTTGCTTCTTGGACATCGCGGGGCTCGGGCTTCCCGCCACATTCCTGAAAATACTTTGGCGTCGTTCGAGCTTTGTTTGCAGCAAGGGTGCGACGGGTTCGAATTCGACGTGCGCCGTTCCGCTGATGGCCAGGCTGTAATCTGCCACGACGCGACCATCGGCGGAATGAGGATCGAGACGACGGCGTGGAAAAGCCTGGCTTTGCTATTGCCCACACTGGAAGATGTTCTGCGAGAATTTGCCCACCGCGCGTTTCTTGATATCGAGTTGAAGGTTGCGGGCCTCGAGCCACAGATGCTGGCAGAACTGCGCAAGCATCCGCCGCAAAAGGGATACGTGGTTTCGTCGTTTCTTCCCGAGGTGCTCACGGCAATCCATGATCTCGATCCGGCGATTCCGCTGGGATTTCTTTGCGAGACGCAAGATCAGCTTCGAGGTTGGCGCCAAATGCCCGCTGAGTGGGTGATCCCGCAGTTCAAGCTGGCAGATCGGGAATTAGTCGAACTGGTTCATGCGGCAGGGAAGAGAATCATGGTCTGGACGGTGAATCGCGCCGAGCGCATGCGTGAGTTCGCGGCATGGGGCGTGGATGCAATCATCTCGGATGAAACGGAATTGCTGGTGCACTCGTTGCGCTAGCTGCGGGAAATTCTGACGTGGAGATGCTCGTCTCTTCACCGCCATTGCTCGCGGAATTCGCCTCATTTACATTGAACAGGATGTCCACCACAGGCGAACGATTCGAGCGAGCGGTTCAAATCATGGCGCGGTTGCGGGCTCCGGGCGGATGCCCGTGGGATCGCGAACAAACCTTCGACACCATCAAGCCCTACACGCTGGAAGAAACTTACGAAGTCCTGGAAGCCATCGACAATCGCGACTGGCCGGAACTGACAGGCGAATTGGGAGACCTGCTATTGCAGGTGCTGTTCTATTCGCAGATGGCAAGCGAGGAAGGCCACTTCTCGGTAGACGATGTGCTGGACCGGCTTTCTAACAAACTAGTCGACCGGCATCCGCACGTGTTTGGCGAAGTGAAAGCGGACACTCCGGCCGAAGTGCTGCGCAATTGGGAGGCGCTGAAGGCCGAGGAGAAAAAGAAGAGTCGGGCGGCGGATGGAGACAAAAAGGCAGAGCGTGCTGATGACGCGCAATCGGTGCTCGCGGGCGTGTCGTCGAAAATGCCCGCCCTTCTCGAAGCGCATAAACTCAGCTCGCGCGCCGCGCACGTCGGATTCGACTGGCCGGAGATGGAAGGTCTGTTCGAAAAGCTCGCAGAAGAAACCGCGGAGTTGCGCGAGGAACTGAAGGCCGCGCCCATCAAGGGGCCATCGAAGACCGGAATTGCCGGGTCGGGAAAGCCGCAGGTTCCTCCGGAACTGCGCGAGCGCCTGGAAGATGAAGTGGGGGATCTGTTCTTCGTTCTGGTCAACATTGCGCGCTATCTGTCGCTCGATCCGGAGTCGGCGTTGCGGAAGTCGAATCGCAAATTCAAGCGCCGGTTTCAATGGATGGAGGAGCGCCTGCGCGCCAGCGGGCGAGCGCCCCAGCAGGCGTCGATGGATGAATTGGAAACACTATGGCAAGAGGCGAAGCAGCAGGAAAAACCAGCGTGACCGGAGCGACAACCCGCGAAGTGACCATCCGCAAGTGTGAAGCGCTTACGGAGATGCAGGCTTGCTTTGCGCTGCAGAAAGAAGTGTGGAAGTTTTCGGATGCGGACTTGGTTCCGGTGCGGATGTTCGTTGTGGCGTCGAAGATCGGCGGCCAGGTGATTGGGGCCTTCGTCCAAAGGGCTGACGAAAGAGATGACGAAAGGGAACTGGTCGGCTTCGCGCTCGCGATTCCGGGAACGCGGAACGGGCACTGCTACCTGCACTCGCACATGCTGGCCGTCCGCCAGCAATATCGCAATCGGGGCCTCGGCCGGCGGATGAAGCTCTATCAGCGTGAAGATGCTCTGGCGCGGGGTTTCGAACTGATGGAGTGGACGTTCGATCCGCTGGAGATCAAGAACGCGTATTTGAATATTGAAAAGTTGGGCGCGATCGCGCGGCGCTACAACGTGAACCAGTATGGGATCACATCGTCGCCGTTGCAGGGAGGTTTGCCCACCGACCGGCTGGTGGCGGAGTGGTGGATGAAGTCAAAGCGAGTCGAAGCGGTGCTGGCGGATGCTCCGCGCGCGAAGTTCGAATGCCGCGCGCGCATCGATGTGCCGGCAGCGATCTACGAATGGAAGGCCGCTTCGACGACGCGTGCGCAGGCGCTTGCCGTGCAGGGAAGCAACCGTGAGCGGTTCAACCGGACGTTTGCTGAAGGACTGAGTGTACTTGGCTATGAACGCGACGAACGCGGAAATGGCCGGTTTCTGCTGGGGGAGTGGGACGAGGGCTGGCGGTATTAGGACCAATCATGAAGATCGAATCCGTAACTCTGCGTGAAATTCACATGCCGCTCGTGCATTTTTTTGAAACGAGCTTTGGCCGCGTTTACAGTCGCCACATCCTGCTGGTCAGTGTCGAGGCCGATGGAGTGCGCGGCTGGGGCGAGTGCGTTGCTGGGGAAGATCCATATTACAGCTCGGAATGGACCGAAACCGCGTGGCCCACGATCAAGCATTATCTGGCGCCCCTGCTGGTGCAGAGCGAGTTGTCTTCCGGCCGGGATTGCGCGGCGCGATTTGCCAGAATCCGCGGCCATCGCATGGCGAAAGCCGCGCTTGAAAACGCGGTGTGGGATGCGGAGGCGCGGCAGAAACAACAGCCGCTCTGGAAGTTGCTGGGAGGAACGCGGCACGAGATCGCCTGCGGCGTTTCGATCGGCATTCAGGACACGCCGGAACAACTCTTGCAGAAGATCGAAACTGAGCTGGCGGCGGGATACCGGCGGATCAAGATCAAGGTGAAGCCGGGATGGGATTTGAATGTGCTGGAGAAAATACGCTCTCGCTGGGCGGATATTGTTCTCAGCGTGGATGCGAATTCGGCTTACACGCTTGACGAGGTTGAGCACCTGCGCAAATTCGATGCCTTCAACCTGCTCATGATCGAGCAGCCGTTGTGGAACGACGAAATCTATCTCCATGCGCGGCTGCAGAAATCCATCCGGACGGCAATCTGCCTGGACGAATCGATTCTTAATGCGCGGGACGCCGACTTTGCGCTTGAGACCGGTGCCTGCCGGATCATCAATGTCAAGGTGGGCCGCGTGGGTGGCTTCGGCGAGGCGATGAAAATACACGATGTCGCCGTGCGGCACAACCTTCCGGTGTGGTGCGGCGGGATGCTGGAATCGGGAGTGGGACGCGGGCACAACATCGCTTTGTCGACGCTCGAAAATTTCCGCTTGCCCGGAGATGTGTCGGCCTCGAAGCGTTATTGGAAAGAAGACATCATCGAACCCGAAGTGGAAGTCCGCGCCGATGGAATGATCGTGGTCAGTGACGGGCCCGGAACGGGCTATCAAGTGCGCGAAGACCTGGTGCGGAAGTTTACCGTGCGCGAAGAAACGTTTCGTTCCGGGAAAGGTTAGCGTCCTTCGTCCATCACTTGTGGGCGAGTTTGCTGGCAGCAGAATTATCGGCGGCTTCTGCGGTCATAGTGGATTCTTCCTTCTTCAGCAGTTCCAGCGCCTGGGCGAATGTCAGGTCCGCGGGCACTTGCCTGAAGCCGCTGAAAACCTCGGTCGAACTGATGGAGAGATTCTTGAACAGCAGGATCTTTCCGGTGAAGCGCAAGGTCATGCTTGAAATTTCCCAGACATTGTCGCCAACCTCCTGCTGCTGAACCATGAAGCGGCCGCCCCGATCGAGGTGCCCGAGAATTCCCCAGCCGAAGCTGACTGCTTTGAAGAGCGTGCCATCAATGCTAGCAATGCGGTATCGGACAGCGTCCACCAGCACGTAGCCCTGCATACCGGTTAAGACCTCCTCCACGCGCGACGGCGGTTGGAAGCGGGGATTGGGCTGAAAATTCAATTTGACCAGCGGGGCGCCGGCACGGCCAATGCCTGCCGAGCCCGGTTCTTCTCCCGCATACTCAAACAGGAAGGCATCGGGCAGTGCGCGCACGATGCGCATAGTACGCTCGGCGCTGGCGCGCTCCTGTTCGCGCTTCCTTTGCAGTTCTTCGGGATGGTTGATGAAACGCTCTACGCGCTCCTCTTCCTGCTGGCGTTGTTCGGGAGTCAGAGGTTTGCCGTTGTAGGCGATCACCAGGCCGGCAGTAGCCTCCTTGGTTTCGACATAGACTCTGGTGGTGGATCCCTGAGGCGTAGTCTTGGTGCCGCGAAACAGGAAGTGGGCGGTGTCGTCATTGGCCGCCTTAATTTCGTTCTGCACGGCTTTGCGCACCAGTTCCGCCGGATCGTGATACGAAGAAATTGTCGCTTGCTGCGCGGCAAAACTGGCCGCGGTGAGCAGCAGAATCCAGGCACAGGTGCGGGCGATGCTGTGGGCGACACTCTGAGCGATGGAGTTGCGCGAGATGGAGTTGACGACCGCCATGACTGAACTGGGCACGTTGATCCCGTTTAGACATGGTAGCAAACCGCAGCTTGCATCGGGATGAAACCGCGCTTTCAGCCGCTGCCGTAAGTTCCTGATGGAGAATGATTTCTGCCTACCAAGATGAGCCGCAAGCGGGCGGATGATTTACAATCGGTTCATTCGCGGCGAACAGAGCGCGAGGAGGGAGGCCAAAGCATGGATGCTCCGCAGACCGGAGAGTTCGCCCACATCGGCAAGTCGGTCGTAATCAAGGGAGAGCTGTCGGGATCCGAAGACTTGTACGTGGATGGCAACGTCGAAGGCAACATTGAGCTCCGCAACCACAGCCTGACGGTCGGGCCAAACGGAAATGTGAAGGCCAACGTCACCGCCAAGGCGGTGGTGATTCAAGGTAAGTTGGATGGGACCGTGAACGCCTCTGATCGCGTGGAGTTGCGAAAGTCGGCGGTGGTAACCGGCGACGTCACCACGCAGCGCATCGCCATTGAAGAAGGTGCGTTCCTGAAAGGGAAGGTGGATATTCAGAAAGAGGCCGGAAAAGCGGCGGGGCTCGCGTCTTCGTAAGCAATGGAGGGCGGATCGCGCGACCGGGTGCACGGATCATTGGACATGGCATCTGTTTCTGACAACGTAATGAAATTCTTTCGGAGCTCTTCGAACCAGACTGTGGGTAAAGCAATCCCGCAGAAGCTGACCCGCCGGTCGAGCGGCATCGGGGAAATTTCGCGCCTGCTGAATTCGCAGGAGGCGCTGTGCGTGCTCGACATGGGCGCGACCTCCGCCAACAACATCCGCTTTTTCACCGGCAAGGGACACAAGAATTACAGCGAAGATTTGTTGCGGTCGTCACTTGACCCCGCGCTGCGCATTCAGGACAGCAAGGGAAACACGGTGGTGGACAGCAAGAAGTTTCTGGATGAGAACCTGGTGTACGCGAACGCTCAGTTCGACGTGGTGCTGTGCTGGAATCTACCGGATTACCTGGAAGAGAGCCTGGTGAAGCCGACCATCGACCGTTTGTGGTCGGTGATGAAGCCGGGCGGATACCTGCTGACGTTCTTTCACACGCGCGACGCGGGCCCGGACTCGATCTGCTATCGCTATCACGTGACCGGCAGTGACATGCTGGAGATGCAAGAGGTGAAGTTCGCGCCGCCCGGCCGACCGGCTTCCGATAAGCAATCCCCGCGCCTGCAACGCGTGTTCAACAACCGGCATATTGAAAACCTCTTCCGGGATTTCGCTTCGATCAAGTTTTTCCTGGCGCGCGATGCCATCCGGGAAGTGCTGGTGGTGCGCTGAGGCCTTGCTTTACACGACTCCGTGGCGCAACGGCGATTCGTATCAGGGCATGCCTTCAGCCATGCCGCAAGCGCTTAGAATGAAACCGCCTTTAGGCGCTGATCTCTTTACAGGTTGGACATGCCTTCGAGTGAGACAGGCGCGCTTTGTGAGCCCGCTCATAAGCTTCCATTTTTTCTTTCTGTTGCTTTCGGTTTGCTCTCTCGGACAGCTTATTCTCGTTGCGGTACAGAAAAGAAGTCCACGCGGCGTGAGCTCGGTTCTCACGATCTCTTAGCTCTTTGCAGGCGGCGCATTCTGACTCGGCCATAGCGTGACCTGATGATAGCCGAAGGTAGCCTGCCGAACAGCCGACACCGTTCGACTCCGCTTTCCGCGGTCGGAAGTCGCATCTTCACCGCATCGACTCTTCGATTTCCGAGATCCAGTCAGGGCGTTTGAGCACTTCGCGAGGCTTAGGTCCGTCAGCGGCGCCGACGATGCCATCGCGTTCCATGAGGTCGATGAGGTGGGCGGCGCGGCCGTAGCCGATGCGCAGACGGCGCTGCAGCAGGGAAGTGGAGGCTTTGCCGAACTCGATCACGAGGCGTACGGCATCGTTGAAAAGTGGATCATTGTCGTCCGCGGAGATTTCTCCGGAATCGTCGTCGGCACCCTCTGGCAACTCGCGATCTTCTTTGGGAGCTTCGAGGAATTTCTCCTGGTATTGCGCTGTGCCCTGGGCTTTCCAGAATTCCACCACGGCTGCAATTTCTTTTTCGGTTACGTACGGAGCATGGAGGCGGTGAACGCGCGCGGAGCCGGAAGGCAGGTAGAGCATGTCGCCGCGTCCAAGAAGCGATTCGGCGCCGTTGGCGTCAAGAATGGTGCGCGAGTCGACTTTGGTTGCGACGCGGAACGAGACGCGAGCGGGGAAGTTTGCTTTGATGAGGCCGGTGATGACATCCACCGAAGGTCGTTGAGTTGCAAGCACGAGGTGAATGCCGACGGCGCGGGCCATCTGTGCCAGCCGCGTGATGGATTCTTCCACGTTGTGGCCGTCGAGCATCATCAAGTCAGCCAACTCGTCGATGATGATGACGATGTAGGGAAGGGGGCCATCATCGGAGCTGGACTGCTCACTGAACAGGCTGGGGGTGTCGTCGAACAGGCGGTTGTAGCTGTCGATCTTGCGCACGCCTTTGGCCGCGAGCAGTTTGAGGCGGCGCTCCATTTCCCGGACTGCGTTGCGCAGAGCGTTCGCGGCAAGTTTCGGCTCGGTAATGATGGGCGTGTAGAGGTGTGGGACGCCTTCGTAATTGCCGAGTTCAAGCCGCTTCGGGTCCACCAGCACGAGACGCACTTCATCGGGGGTCGATTTGTAGAGAATCGACATGATCATGGCGTTGATGGCTACGCTCTTGCCCGTTCCGGTCGAGCCGGCGATCAGCAGGTGAGGCATGCCGGCCAGGTCGGCGGCGGCGATTCGTCCGTTGATGTCCTTGCCCATGGCGACCGTGAGCTTCGATTTCGAGCCAAGGAATTCCGGCGACTCAATGTTCTCGCGCAGCCAAATGATTTCGCGCTCGCGGTTTGGTACCTGAATGCCGACGGTACTCTTGCCCGGCATGCGTTCGACGAGGATGCTTTCGGCGCGCAGCGCGAGGCAGAGATCGTCGGTGAGGCTGATAATGCGGCTGTACTTGATGCCGGCTTCGGGCTTGAATTCGAAGGTGGTGACGACCGGGCCGGGGTTGATCTGGGTGACTTGGCCGAAGACTTCAAACTCCGCGTACTTCGCGGTCAGAACCTGGGAGACGATTTTCAGTTCGTCTTCGTGGACGGATTGCTGCTCGTCGGGACGGTGCAGCAGGCTCGACGGCGGCAGCTTGTAACTGCCCGCGATTTTGGGGAGGACCGTTCTCGCCCGGTGCTCAGCGTCGGCGCGGTCTTTAACTTCGACTTCGACTTCGATTTCCGAGGAGGAGGCGTGCGAATCCTGTGGCGGCGGATTGATGGCGGAGTCGTTGACTTCCTCGGCCATGCGTTCGATGCCGGTGCGGGCGACGCCCATACTTGTGGCGGGGGCTGACTCGTAGTGGACGGTATCGGGGCGCGCTGCCTCGGATCGTGGTACTGGGGGACGCGCGGGCACGAGTTGTGCCGTGACGGTTGGTTTTTCGGCGCGGCGCTTTTCGAGTTCTTTTTGTTGACGCTCCCGCTCGCGCTCATCCTGCCAGTCTCTAAAGCGATCTCTGAGCGCCAGGACGAAGGCGAAGCGGGTGGGCGCCCAGAGTTCAATCGCCGCGAACGAGAAGGCGGTGGTGAGGTAGAGCGCGACGGCCAGAACCGTCGTGCAGACAATGTATGCGCCAGCAACATTAAGGTAACGGATTAAGACATCGCCGACGATGCGGCCGGCCAGGCCTTCGATCGGGATGGCGCCCATCCAGCGAATGTGCCCGGGCAGAATGGCGAGGAGCGCGGGCACGAACATGAGCAGCCAGATCCCGCCGAGCGTTTTCGCGACCGGAGATTGCACGGCTCGCGAGCGAAACCAGCGCACCCCTAGCATGACCATGAAGAGGGGCAGTAGAAACGATCCGACTCCCCAGAATTGCAGGACGAGGTCGGAAAGATACGCTCCGAAAATGCCGATCCAGTTGCGGGCGGCGTGCGATCTGGTGAGGATGGAAGCGCTGTTCAGCGAGGGATCAAGCGGCGAATAGGACGCCAACGCGAGAAAAAGGAGGAGTGCGGAGACGCACAACACTAATCCGGCGAGCTCATTCAGACGCCGGTTCCTGGTTGGAGCAAAAATCTTCGAGAAAAATGTCATTGTGGCAGCGACGGCCTGGGCAAAAGCTCACCCACAGCGCCGTAACAAGGCCAGAGCCTCATAATTATGACAAGAAGCGCCGGTTCCTACAATCCTGGAAGCAGGGCGGGGTGGCGAGTTGGGTACCGGCGGAACACTCGCACGGTTTGTTGGTGTAACCGCGATATTACGACAATTATCGGAGGGGATTACGTCGCGCAGCATCAATCTGGAAATCTACTGTCCAGCAGCCGCGTTCCGCACTTTCGCATCGTGATCTGCGGAGTTCGCGTCGGACACGTAATTCTGCGTCCCCCGCACCACGAGATAAGGCAGAAAAATTCCGGACACCATAGCCAGGTGTGCGTAGACGAGCAATTCCTCGGAACTGATTCCATCCCGGACCCGGCTGGAGATAAAGATATGAGAAAACAGTGTTTGCGCGTCCGCAGTAGTCACGAGCCCCGTGAATGCGACTACGACCGCAATGGTTAGAAGGGCGATGTACCCGGACGTGAGGAGGTCCGGTTTCTGAGCCCGTCGCCTGGAGATAAGCATAAAAAGAATCTCATTTGCGGCCACCAGCAGTACCGCGAGCGCAGGGAAAAAATACCCCCACTTAAAAATATGCTCCAGCAGTTCCGGGAAAGCGCGAGGACAAACAATGAGGGCGAGCGCGTAAAGCAGTGAGACTGCTCCGGCTAGCACCGCGGAATCGCTCAATCTGACCTTTACGGCGTTCAAGCGGTATGAGCTCATCATGCGATTCATCGCTGCCACACCTCCACGGAATGTTCCAGGAGAACTTCGGTCGTGAAGGCGATGCTGAGGACGAGGAACAGGAGCTTGCGCGAGTCCACCCAGGTCCGCTGGTCTGAGTTGGCCAGTCCCTGCGAAACCCTGGAATAGTCCACCAGCCACGCTGAGGCTCCCATCACGCCGCTGAGACCGAGGACCACCGCATTAGTCAGGATGAGTTGAGTCGACAAGCCGGACCTGTGCAGGTCGAGCACGACCGAGATGGCCAGCAAAAGTCCGAACAGTCCGAGCTCACCTCGCTGGAACAGCTTGCGAGGGCTAGTGTCGAGTCCACTCCGGCCCTTTTGCGTCCATCGCAGCAACCAGGGGGCGAGTACGCCGAGGCCCGCATATAACCCCAACCACCAAAGAGCTTCGATCGGAATCCAGGCTCGCATAGTTAGTCCCGTTTAGGGACCGGGAACCATTATGGGCGACTGTGGTTGCTTTGCTCAATAAAGATTGGTGTGTTTGCATGACTTAGGTAACCGCTGCTGCCGGCCTGCGTCACCGTAACCATGCGGTCAAGGACACAGGCAGGGCAATACGTCCGCACCATTGCGGGCCGCGCGGAGATGTCTAGCATGCCACTCTCAGGCTGTGGCGAGTGTCGAGTAGGAGCGACTGTGGACGTTGAATTCTGAACATGCTTAACTGGCGAAAACAGCGATAGCGCTCACAACCGCGCCCGCGACAATGCCGGGAATCATGCCGATAGGAGCAAGCAAAAACAACAAGCCAAAATTCCGCTCATCTCATTCCTTCAAAAAACCGAGCCTAGACGATGCCGCAGACTCGGACACACTGCTAAAGCACAGCGAAATCCGCCATCGTCTCGCCTGCGTGCGTTCTTAATCCAGGTTGGCGGGGCAGCTTGCGCCGACCCACTTGCCCGTGTATGACGCATGGCCGTTCATGGTTTGGCCGTTGCCGGTCAAAGTAACTGCGATTGATCCTGTGCCGTTTTCCGAATCCAGGACGTGGATTTTTCCGTGAGCCTCGGACGTCATGCCATAATTCTTACCCATATCGCACGACGTTCCCCGTACCTCCATATCGGTGCCGGTAGAGTTCAGAACGGTCCAAACACACTTTTCTCCAGATCCGTTTACCCACGGATTGGTATTCAAGTCCTTGGTCTTCACACACGATTTGTACTTTATGGTCAGCCCATTCTTCATCATGGACGCCATTTGCGGTGGAAGCCCGGTCCATGTGACGGTCTCGGTCATTTGCCAAAGGCCCGTCTTCACGTTCAGGGGTTGCACGTCTCCCACGGCCGTATAAGCTAGAGAGGCCGCCAAACAAAGCACCGCCGCTGCGATTGCCTTTTTCATCTCATCCTCCTTGAAGGTTTTGATCAGAATTCGTTCCAACCCCGAAAAGGTGTCGCATAAAATAGCACAAAGACTACGTGCCGTCAAAGGAAGTGTGACTGATCTGCGAGTGACCGGCGAAGTTGCACTGGATCAATTACCTGCAGCCATAAACCCAGGAACCAGGCGACGGCTCCATAGGCGACGATCAGCAGGGCAGCGCTCATCACGTACGACTCTCGAGGTTTTTTGGCCGATCACTTTTGCTCAGCGGAGAGGGGAAAAATACATCTCACCTCGCGCCGCAGGTCAATATCCTACCCGGTGCAACCCGGCCACCACCGCTGCGGCAAAGAGGCAATATATGCCGAAGAGATACCAGCGTCCGCCTTCAAGCCATCGGGTAAGCCATTTCAAAGCAAGCAGTCCGGCAAGGAAGGCGAAGCCCGCGCCAAGCAGGCTCGGGAGCATAGCCGCTGCGAGGTGTGGTGCATTGCTGATGCGCTCTGCCTGGATGAGCCGTAATGTTTCACGGGCGACGACGGCAGGAGTGAGAACCACGGCCAATGCAAAGCTAAAACTCTCCGCCCGGGATTTGGCCACTCCCGCCAGCATTCCAGTGGAAATCGTTGCCCCTGAGCGCGAAAACCCGCGGAATGGCAGGCACAGTCCCTGTACGGCACCGATGAGACTAGCCTGCCGCGCGTTCAACTCGTTCGATTCGGCGAGACTTCCTGTCGGCCTCCGCTTCTCGATGATTCCGGCGATCAAGATCAGGACTCCAGCGGCGGCCAAAGCGGGGGCAATAAGTTCGAGACGGCCGAACAGATCCTCAATCTGAGCATGCGGTACGTTTCGGAAAAGAGTCTTCTCGATGACCTTGATGCAGCCTTCGCCGACGATTCCTGTGAGCACAGTCGCCAGGATGACCAGGCCGGCAGACTCTTTGAAAGCGGCCGAGCTTTGGAAGTATGTGTTTCGCCACTGCCGCCAGAAGTACACGATCACAGCAAACATCGTGCCGGTGTGCAGCATGACCAGAAGCAGCGTCATGGGCGGCGACGATGGGTCAAGGCCCATCAGCTTCTCAGCCACGATCACATGGGCTGAACTCGATACGGGTAACAGTTCCGTGAAACCTTGCACGATGGCAAGGATGATGACATGCAAGAGCGACATTCGTGAATTCTATTGCAAAATCAGAATTAACGATGGGATGGCGGCGACGGCGAAAGCGATCATGACCAGGTTTTCGCAGGGTCCGCGTAAAACGTCATACCGCACTGCGCCCACCGTTTAAACATATTCCTCCCACCGTGACCTGGCTCACAGACGAACAAAAGTGGCGCCGGTACATTTAGAGCGGATCATTCATTCTCTATGGAAGGGCTTCGGGTATGGCTACCATCGTTTCCTCAACCACTACGCGCGTTTTGAATCCCAGTCTGGCGCAGAGGATCATGAGCGCCGACGAAGCTGCGGCTCTCATCAAGTCCGGCGACCAGATCGGCATGAGCGGCTTCACCGGGTCTGGTTATCCCAAGGCAGTTCCGATTGAGCTGGCACGCCGCATTGCCGACGCGAACTTCCGCGGGCAGAAGTTTCAGGTCAGTGTCTTTACCGGGGCTTCCACTGGCCCGGAGCTGGATGGAGCGCTCGCCATGGCGGGAGGCATCCATCTCCGCCTTCCCTATCAGTCCGATCCAGAAACCCGCAAGCGTATCAATGCGGGCGAAATGGACTACATGGATATTCACCTCAGCCATGTCGCGCAGTTCGTTGAATATGGATTCCTCGGCAAGCTCGATGTCGCGCTGATCGAAGTCACCGCTGTACTGGAGGACGGACGGCTGGTGCCGAGTTCATCGGTCGGCAACAACAAGACGTGGATCGATCAAGCGGAGCGCGTGATCCTCGAGGTCAACTCCTGGCAGCCAATGGCATTGGAAGGCATGCACGACATCTACTACGGTCTGCGGCCGCCACCGAATCGCGGACCGATTCCACTCGTGCGTCCCGGCCAGCGCATCGGCACGCCCTACCTCGAATGTCCCGCGGAGAAGGTTGTCGCCATCGTGCTCACGGATTCTCCCGACCGCAATAGCGCCTTCAAAGCGCCCGATGAAGCTTCCCGGCGCATCGCCGGCCACATCCTCGAATTCCTCAGTTGGGAAGTGCAGAAGGGCCGGATGCCTGCGAATCTGCTCCCGCTGCAATCCGGCGTCGGCAACATTGCCAACGCGGTTCTGTTCGGACTTGAGGAAGGCCCATTTGAAGGACTGACTTCCTACACGGAAGTCATTCAGGACGGCATGATTCGTCTGCTGAAGTCCGGCAAGTTAACGGTCGCCTCGGCCACGGCATTCTCGCTCAGCCCCGAGGTAATGACCGAAGTGAATGCCGAGATGGCCAACTACCATGACCGCATCGTTCTGCGCTCGCAGGAGATCTCCAATCATCCCGAGCTCATTCGCCGCCTCGGCGTCATCGCCATGAACGCTATGATCGAAGCCGACATTTACGGCAACGTCAACTCGACCCATGTCATGGGATCGCGCATCCAGAACGGCATTGGTGGGTCCGGCGACTTCGCCCGCAATGGATATCTCTCGATCTTCATGGCCCCGTCGACCGCGCAGCACGGGACCATCTCGACCGTCGTTCCCATGGTGTCGCACGTTGACCACACCGAACATGACGTGCAGGTCATTGTCACCGAGCACGGACTGGCCGATTTACGCGGACTCTCGCCGCGTCAGCGTGCGCACCTCATCATCGAGAAGTGCTCCAGTCCGGGCTACAAACCTTTGCTCCTCGACTATCTCAGCCGGTCCGAGCGCCTGTCGTACGGCAAACATACGCCACACCTGCTAACCGAATCGCTGGGCTGGCACAACCGCTATCTGCGAACCGGAAACATGCGTCCTCATGAAGAGAGCTGAAGAGTAATCACGAGAAGCTATCTCATAAATCTTTTTTGGGAAGGGCACGGCCCAGAGCCAACAGAGACGTCTAAAGTGACCATGCTGATGCTCTACTGCATCGCGTTCCCATACGTCGGTACCCCTTGCTGCACGAGGAACAGCAGTGTTTGTCCGCGCGACGACCAGTCGCTTTGCGGATACTGGGAGATGAGCTGCTGGGCGAGCGAGATGGCCAGGTTCTTCGATTGGTCGGACTTCTTCGGTTGTTCTTCCGTCTTATAAATCTCGATCAGCGCGGCGCGGCGGGAAGCGGCGTTGTACAGTGCCTCGGGAGCGGCGGGAGATTGCGGATGTTCCTTTACGTATTTTTCGTAGAGATCGGCTTCCTTGTCGGGGCACTTGGAGGATCCCTGCCAGTCTCCGCAGAGTTTGTTGTCGAGCAGGTGGAAGGCTGCGAGCTGGGCCCACTTTGTGTCCGGAAACTTTTTCATCACCTGTTTCATGGATTGCTCGTCGATGCCTGCGGGAAGGTAGGATTCCTTCTCGCGCGCCGAGGGCCGGGACTGCATGTCGGATTTGTCGATCTGCCATTTAATATCGGCGGCACGGTAGAGGGCTTCGCCAGCCAGGGGAGAGGTCGGGAAGATATCGTAGACGCGGTGATAGAGACGCAGGGCATCCTGAGCAGCGCCGCGGCGTCCGTGGCGGCGGCTGGCCTCCTCTTCGGAATCGACGGCGGCGCCGAACAGAATGCGGTCGCCATTGGCAGTTGACGCCCAGACGATTCCGGTATCGAGCACCCAGCCACTAATGGTCTTGCCCTCGTCCTCCTCCTCCAGAACGAAGGCTGGGTCGGGAGCGTGCGCGGAACCAAGCAGAGCTTCGACGTGCAGCCAGTCGTGGCTCTTATCGAGGAGAATCAGTTCCCGTCCGCGTTCGACCTGGGCGAGCTTGCTCGAAGTCGTGTAGGGAGACAGGTAGATAACGGCGTCGCGGACGAGCGTGCCGCGATCGGCGGCCCGCAGCAGGGAGTTTCCCAGCACAATCAGGGCGGTCAAGAACAGAAGCTTGGTAATCGGTTTCACGGCAATATTCTCTCCGAGTTCGAGGGTAGCACGTAGATTTAGATGCGTGGAATGGGTTGATACGGGCTGAGATGGCAGGGGCGGCGAGGGCAGCAGAATGCGCTGTATATAATCCCGTCTGATTGATGTTGACAAGGAAGCAACCGCTGCTGTACATCGTTGTATTTCTTATGCGCCGGACGTCCGAGCGGAGGACCCCATGCCCATCGCCATGCCCAACGCCCAGAACTCGAAGCGCCAGAAGGCCCGCCCATGATGTCCCGCGGTGACGCGCAAAAGATTGGGATTCGCGACCTCAAGAGCATCGACGACCTCAGCCAGTTGAAAGCAGTGGAGAAAGAAGTCTGGGGGATGGCGGACGAGGACGCCTTGCCCCTTACGGTGGCCATTGCCTTGAGGGCTGCGGGCAATATTTTCGTCGGGGCCTTCGATAAGGATAACGACAAGGAAAAGCTAGTCGGCTTTGCCTTTGGATTTTTCGGCCGCGAGCACGGGCAGACGACGATTCACTCGCACATGCTGGCGGTGCTCGATGCCTATCGGCATCTGGATCTGGGCTCGCGCCTGAAGCAGGCGCAGCGTGAGCGAGCCATGGCCCTGGGCGTTCATGAGATGACGTGGACCTATGATCCGCTGCAAAGTCGAAACGCCCACTTCAACTTTTCCAAGCTGGGCGTGGTTTCCGATACTTATAAGGTGGATTTCTACGGGCCCGAAACCTCCAGCATGTTGCATCGGAACGGAACCGACCGGCTGTGGGTGCGGTGGATACTGAATTCGCGGCGGGTGCGGGACCGGCTGGCGCGCAAGAGTACGAATGCGCCCGCGGAAACGCTCGATGCCATGCGGCTGCTGGCTCCGCTGGTGCGCTTCGATCCCAGCGGAAAACCGGGACGTGCCGATCTGGCGGAGTCACTCGCCCGGCAGCGCGTTAGCATTGAAATCCCGGGCGACATTCTGGAGGTCGAGCGCACGGACACGGGACTGGCGCGAGAGTGGCGCGATGCGACGCGCTGGGCGTTCCGCGAGGCCGTGAAAGCCGGATTCTTCGTAGCCGAGTTCTGCCGTTCGATTCGCGGACAGCAGGGACCGGGAGCGTATTTGCTGCAGCGTGGGACGGTGAGCGAGTTTATTCCCGAAGTGTAAAAGAGGATCAGCCGTTAGCCATTAGCACTTAGCCTTTAGCTTAACCCCAAGGGACTTGGCAAACTGCTAAGAGCTATGAGCGTAAAAGCTGATTCGGTCGCGGCTCAGCTGCTTGACTGCGACTCGATGGACTGGCGCTGTTCGCGCATCTGCTCCAGGAAGCTTTCGACCGGCACCTGAAACTTGTGCCGGAACAGATCGACGAGTGGGTCTTCGGTTCCGGAGGTTTCGGTTTCGGAAGACTGGAACATAGCCACGCTATCGTCAGATGATGGCGTTTCCAACCCGTCGGGTTCAACATGAAGCTCGGGAGATTTATCTCCGTTGGCGCGCAGAGTCGTGATCATGCGGAGAACCTGATCCCGTTGCTCGGTCGTGGTCTGGAGAAACTCCACCCCCATGCCAAATTCCGGATGCGCGACCAGCACGACGCCTCCGGCGCGGATTTCGAGGTCCCCGGTCTGGATCTTAAGGATGACACGCGTGCCCCTCGGGAAGGGTGAGTTTGTCGTGAGATAGCCGCCGCCGAGGCTGAGGTCGGTGAGGCGGCAGTTCACGGGTGGGTCGTCCGGCTCGGGCTCAGGGAGCTGGCTGTTTAGCCACTGGCGAAGAGTGTTGCGTTGCTCGTCGGTGGCGTCCTTGAAGCGGACACCGGCTTGATCGCCCTTGCCTTCCCATGCCAGCTCTCCATGGAGTTCGAGCTTCTTGTCCATGCCCGGCAAATCGAGCAAGAAGAGGAGCGAGTTTTCTTTCGCGACGCGGCCGGAAAACTGGATTGCCATGCCGCCTTCGCAGAGGTCGAGGGTGGTGGCTTGGTAACGGCCCGAGCCGTAACACTCGACCGGAATCTGCACAGCGACCCGCATCTGCAGCCGCCGTTCACGCTTCATCAGGGCCCGAACCGCCCGAAAGCTGGCTTTGGCGCGCTCGACCGCAAGCGGTTTGTGGAGGACGAAATGGGCCCCCATTTCGAACCCGCCCTTGAGTCCGACGGGAGATTCCACCAGCACGATCCCGAGGGCCCGCTTGTTGACGGGAGAGGCTTTGGCTCCCTGGAACACGCTTCTTGTTTCCTCCGCATTCGTCCCATCTACGATGAGGGCCTCGAAACGCTGACGGGTAATCTGGCGGATGGCATCGTCCGCGCAGGAGCAATGTTTAACGTCAATATCCAGGCCGTTGAGGACCCGGCGCAGGACGCGCACCGTCTTTTCGTCCGAACTCAGTAATAGAGCCTTCAAGTTCATGCTTCGATCACGATTCAAATCGATCTTTGTTTGCCATCCCCGGATTTGCCGAGGCCGAGGTGGTGAATGTTTTTGCGAAGCGCCTTCGCGCGCTTGATCGCGGGAGATCCCCAGCCCCTAATTGGGGGGATCGGAATACCCCCGTTCGCACTCTAAGTGTATGAGATTCTGTGGTCAACGCCATGGCCCGGCCTTCTGGTTACTCTGGTCACTTCTTGCTCCCGGGCACTCCTCTATGAAGCCCCTGCTAATCTTATCGGCCGGAAGATGGAAGTTCATTAGAGGCTTCATCCGTTTATCCATAGCCTAACCCAGCTCAGGACGTGCTTCCGGAGACAAGCTGCAAGTAGCTGTGCACAAAGAGGATACGCAATAGGCCGTAGCGGAAGTAACTTTTCTATTGACTTAACGGAGAAAAATCTATTATTATCAATAGCTTCCATAGACGCCGAGGGGCTTGAAACTGTGGTTCTGGATCCCCTTTCGCAGGTGAATCCCCTGGGCGTTTCTTGGAATCAAAGAAGATAGAGACTTAATAAAGAAAAAGTCGTTATCCCGTTCACGAGAAGGTATATTTTTCATGGCTAAGCGACGCGGAAACCCCAACTGGGGTAAGCCCGAGCCTATCGGGCCGGTTATACCCACAGTTACGGAATTCGAGCAGGTTGTGCACGAATATAAGCTCTCCCCCGACCAGTATTTGAGGTCTACACGGCTGCGGGAATGGGCGCGCAGGAACAAGAATTCCAAGTACATTCCCGAGCCCTTGCTGGAAGCTTGGGGTTTTGAAATCGAATCCACCCTGTAATCGCAGGAAACTGGATTTACTGAACCACGTTTACCTGGGAGGGTCGCCGCAAGCGACCCTTTCCTGTTTTATGCTGCGTCGGCGAGGAGGCCGAATGCGGATATGCTGGCAAGCATGAAGTTTGGGGGTTCCGGACTCGCTGGCTCCGAACTCGTAGGTCTGATCGTCGCCGTAAGCTTCGCGGCCGGGCTCAACGTCTATGCCACGGTGGCCACACTCGGACTGCTGACCCATGCCGGCTTGCTCGATCTGCCTTCCGGGCTGCACTTGCTTTCCAGTTGGTGGGTAATTGCCGCCTCCGGCGTGCTTTTCGCCATTGAGTTTTTCGCTGACAAGATCCCGGCGTTCGATTTGTTCTGGAATGCCCTTCACACCTTTGTTCGAGTCCCGGTGGCGGCCTTGATCGCCTACGGCGCGACGTCCCAGCTTTCGCCGGAAAAGCAGTTGCTGGCCGCTCTGGCGGGCGGGGCGATCGCCCTGGCAGCCCACGGCGGCAAGACGGCGGCGCGAGTGGCCGTGACCCCGTCTCCAGAACCGGTTTCGAACTTCGCGCTCAGCGCGGGAGAAGACACGCTCGCTGTGTTCCTGACCTGGCTTGCTACTCAACACCCGATTGCCGCTGGACTGATCGTCGTCGCCCTTTTGGCCGTGATCGTAGTCGCTATGCGATGGATAGTTCGGGCTATGACGCGGGCCATGAAGAACCTGTTTCGTAGTGCGGGGAACGGTTCGGAAAGCGGTGTGGAGAACGAACTGTCGTCGTCGAAGCGGCGCGATTTGAATGCGGCGTAATGCCTATGACTCCTAATTCACCCTTTACCGATGTCGCCACTGCGATCGAAGAAATCCGTGCCGGGCGAATGATCGTCGTGGTTGACGACGAGGATCGCGAGAATGAAGGCGATCTCACCCTCGCCGCGGAAAAGGTTACTCCCGAAGCGATCAACTTCATGGCCAAGCACGGACGCGGCCTGGTCTGCCTGGCCATGACCGAAGAACGGCTCGAACATCTGCGCATCGGTCCCATGACCAGCGAGAACACATCGCAATACGGAACGGCTTTTTGCGAGGCGATCGACGCTCGCGACGGCGTGACCACGGGAATTTCGGCCTACGATCGCTCGCGCACCATCAGGACGGCAATCGATCCGGCGACGCGGCCATCGGATCTGGCGCGCCCGGGCCACGTGTTCCCGCTGCGAGCCCGCAAGGGCGGAGTCCTGGTGCGCGCCGGGCAGACCGAAGCTTCCGTCGATCTGGCTCGGCTTGCCGGCCTCGTCCCAGCAGGGATCATCTGCGAAATCATGAAAGACGACGGCACCATGGCTCGCGTGCCCGACCTGATCGAGTTCTGCCGCACCCATGAAATGAAAATGCTGACGGTGGCGGAGTTGATCCGCTATCGCATGCAGCATGAGCGTTACGTGCATCGCGTGGGCGAGGCCATGGTCGAAACCAGGCACGGAGAATTCCGCTTGATCGCCTACGAGAGCGAAGTGGACGGTGCCGGATCCCATATGGCCCTAATTCGCGGAGACATCGGCCGCGGCGACATCAGCGATTCGTCCGAGCCGGTGCTGGTCCGCATGCACGCGCACTGCCTGCTGGGCGACGTGTTTGGCGCCACCGGCTGCGACTGCCATCAGACGCTGGAGGCTTCGCTGAAGATCATCGCCGAAGAAGATCGGGGAGCATTGATTTACCTGCACCAGACGTCCAAAGGCTTCTCGGCAGAAAAAATCGGCGACCAGTCATTTCTCACGTTTCATCGGGAACGCCGTTTGCCGTCGCTTCCCGAAAGCGAGCGCAAGATTCATCGTGAGATCGGACTGGGAGCTCAGATCCTTTTCGATCTGAATTTGAAGCGCATCCGACTCCTGACCAATCACCCCCGGAGGGTGGCCGCGCTGGAAGGATTTGATATCGAGATTGTCGAGCAAATCCCAGTGAAGTTTTCACTCCCCAAAACGCATCCGTAGATACTCGTGGGAAAGATGCTCGTGGGGAAGATGCTTGCGGGGAAGATGCTTATGTGGGGACGGGCGCCCTCGCCCGTCCAGCCGAGCGCAGCTCGGCAGCTGTCTGCGGCTTGCTGGGTTCCCGGTCTGCGGGAAGCTTCTGATTGACGCAAGTTCTCTGGAAGGCCCGATCCAATAGCTGGGGAAAAAACTCGGGGTTCGTATCAGGGCATCGCTTCAGCGATGCCAAAAATTCTTCGGGAATCAGATGCCCCTTTAGGGGCTGGACGGTCGACATGTCGTCGATCCGAGGCCCAGCAAGCCGCGTCTCTACGACTAAAACGGTTTCCGCGGCGTGATCTCTTCGTCCTTAATAAAAAACTGCGCCGAGCATTGCGCGGAGCCGCAGATTGTCGGCAGAATTCCGCCCATCTGCTTGCGGGTAATCAAGCCCAGCGTGCCGCATGAAGGGCAGGAGAGCACTGCCCAATAGGGATCCTCTCTCTCGCCCACTTCCCCCGCATTCTCCAGCACGAACACGGTGCCGGGTTCCATCTGCTCGGGAATCCACTCATTGATAATGCTCAATTCACCGATCATCATGCCTCCCCCGCCTTCCGTTTACGCTCGTCTCACGCCCACTGAGTTACGCCCACTGGGTTACGCTCTTCGGCTACGGCGTAAAGGCCCGCCCCGTTCCGAAACCGCAGCCTTCTTGCGCGACTGAATCTCCGCTCGAACCCGGCGGACTTCATCGCTCAGGCATATATCGAACATTGGCTGTCGCGCGTTCTTTAGCAGATCCACGACCTGTCGCGCCGAGGTGCGCAAATACAAATGCGTGCCATCGGTCAAAAGGTGATACTCCGCGGACGCGCTGACCGTAGCGGCAAGACTGGTGCCAAATTCCTGTTGCAGTAAACCAATCACCTTGCGCATGCGCTGCAGCGAGAAGCCCCGCCGGCGAAGCTGGCAGATGACTGCCACGGTGATGAGTTCGTCCCAGTTGTAGATGCGGCGGTGACCCTGGCGGCCAGGCGCCACGATGCCCCGCTCATCCCACCATTGCAGTTGACGGGCGCTGATTCCAGTCAGGGCGATCACGTCTTTGGATGTAAACTGTCGTTGCATCTTGATCGCGTTCTGTTTCAAACAAAAAAATGAGAAATGTTTGAAACATTCTAGGCGGGGAAAGCAGAAATCAAGTAACGTTTCGTTCTTCGGTATGTTGACTAAGCGGGTACGTCAGGGGGCAAATGATTAAATGCCTCCCGTCCGTTTGTACGTTTCGCACTTCTGGCATTACCATTTAGTGAAACTAAATTCCTCTTCCGGGGCCATTGAATTCATGATCCAGTTCATGATCCAAAAAGTGCATGTGCGCTTTGCAGTGCTTGCGTTGTTCGTCTTGTTTTCAGCCACACTAACTTTCTCCCAGCAAAAAGAGCGGAATCGCAAGTTGGATGCCGCGCAAAAAGCCGCGCCCGCGCCGTCGGCGAAAGACGACAAGGACAAGGACAAAGACGACAAGAACGAAGGTGATCCCCTATTCAAGGGAATGAAGTACCGATCGATCGGCCCGTTTCGTGGCGGCCGCTCGCTTACGGCCGCTGGAATTCCCGGCGACCCGACCACCTACTACTTCGGTGCGACCGGCGGCGGCGTGTGGAAATCCACTGACGGCGCCAACACCTGGTCCCCGATTTTTGACAAGGATGGTGCTCCTTCGATCGGCAGTATTGCCGTCGCTGTGTCCGAGCCGAACGTCGTTTATGTGGGGACCGGCGAAGCTTGCATTCGCGGCAACATCTCCCAAGGGGACGGCGTCTGGAAGTCGGTGGACGCGGGAAAATCCTGGAAAAGCGTTGGCCTGAAGGATTCGCGCGCGATTGGCAAAGTCATCGTGAATCCGCGCAATCCCGATATCGTCTTTGTCGCCGCGCTCGGTCATCCGTTTGGTCCGAACGCGGAACGGGGTGTTTTCCGCACCACCGACGGCGGTAAGACGTGGGAAAAGGTTCTCTACAAAGACGAGAACACGGGAGCGATCGATGTGGTCTTCGATCCGCAGAATCCCAACATCGTATTTGCCTCGCTGTGGGAGACTCGACGGACTCCCTGGTCGCTCTCCAGCGGTGGGCCGGGCAGCGGCGTGTATCGCTCGGCCGATGGCGGCGCCACCTGGAAACGGCTGCAGGAGCAAGAGCACGGCCTTCCCAAGGGTCCCTACGGGCGCATCGGCTTGGCAGTTGCAGCGAACTCCGAGCGCGTCTACGCTCTGATCGAGGCGAAGGAAGGTGGACTGTATCGCTCCGACGACGGCGGCGACACTTGGGATCTAGTAAACGGCAGCCACTCGCTGTTTCAGCGGGCGTGGTACTACATGCACGTGATCGCCGATCCGCAGGATGCCAACACGGTTTACGTGTTGGATGTGGAGTTCCTCAAGTCCACCGACGGTGGGCGCAACTTCAATAAAGTGAAAGTTCCGCACGGCGACAATCATGGGCTGTGGATCGATCCGAAAAATACCAAGCGCATGATCGCCGCGGACGACGGTGGCGTTACCGTCAGCCTGGATGGCGGCAAATCCTGGACACGCGAGGACAACCAGCCAACCGCACAGTTCTACCACGTCATCACCGACACACGGACACCTTACTACGTGTACGGCGCGCAGCAGGATAGTTCCACGGTGGCGATTGCCAGCCGTAGCGATGACGGCGCGATTGGCCGCGACAATTGGTATCCGGTCGGGGGCGGGGAAGCGGGATATATCGCGCCCAATCCACTCGACCCGAACATCGTGTATGCCGGCGACTATCAGGGCAACATCACGCGCTTCGACCGGCGCACGAACCAGGTCCAGAGCATTGCGGTGTGGCCCGAACTTAGCGATGCGCGCGGCGCGGCCGGGCTCGATCACCGTTTTCAGTGGACGGCGCCCATCGTGATCTCGCCGCACGACCCGAGCACGATTTACTACGGAGGCGAGCGCGTTTTTAAAACCACCGACGGTGGCACCCACTGGGAAGCGATCAGTGGCGACCTGACGCGCAACGACAAATCGAAACAGCAGCCTTCGGGCGGCCCGATCACGGTGGACGATACCGGCACCGAGTATTATGACACCGTTTTTTCGATTGCGCCCTCGCCCCTGGCGAAAGGCCTGATCTGGGTGGGCACGGACGATGGCTTGATCCAGATCACCCGCGATGAAGGGAAGAATTGGACCAACGTAACGCCCAAAGATCTTGCGGAATGGAGCCGCATCAGTTTGATTGAAGCCTCTCCGCACGATGCCGGCACGGCCTACGTCGCGATTGACCGCCATCAGAACGACGATCTCGCCCCCTACATCTATAAGACGACCGATTACGGAGCGACCTGGAGCCGGATCACAAACGGAATTCCGGATGGAGTCTTTGTGCGCGCTGTCCGAGAAGACCCGAAGCGGAAAGGTTTGCTCTATGCCGGGACCGAGCGTGGCGTCTATGTCTCTTTCGACGACGGCGCGCACTGGCGCTCGCTGCAAATCAATCTGCCGATCACGCCGGTCCACGACCTGGTCATCAAGAACGACGATCTGGTGCTGGCGACGCACGGGCGTTCGTTCTGGATCCTCGATGATGTCTCGCCGCTGCGCCAGTTCGCCGATTCAGTTGCTGGAGAAGACATGCATCTCTACCAGCCCGCCATTGCGTATCGCGTGCACTTCGGAGACGCTCCGGCGCGGTTGTCCTTCGCGGGAAAGAATCCGCCCAACGGCGCGGTCATTTATTTCTACCTGAAGCACGCGCCGAAGCAGGAAGTGAAAAAAGATGAAGTGAAAATTGAAATCCTGGACGCGGCGGGCAATGTAATCCGCAAGTACGCCAGCCGCAAAGCCGAGCCGCTCGATGAACCGCTCGACCCCGACGACAAGAAGCCGGAGAAGCAGATCAAGCTGGAAGACGGTTTGAATCGCTTCGTGTGGGATCTGCATTATGAGGAGGCGAATCGCGTCCCCGGCTATTTTCTCTGGGAATACAATGACGGCGCGAAAGGGCCCCTGGCGCTGCCGGGCAACTATCAGGTGCGCTTGACCCTGACCGCGAACGGCAAGAGCGTAACGGCTCCGTTCGAAGTCAAGATCGATCCGCGAGTCACCACTTCCGAGAGCGATCTGGAGAAGCAGTTCAAGCTGCAGATGGACGTGCGCGAGCAGTTGAATCGCGTCTACGGCGCGGTGAACCAAATACAGGATGTCCGTGAGCAGTTGGACGGACTCAAGAAGCGCCTGGTGCCGGGCGATCCCACGAAAGCCTTGTTCGATGGCGCGAGTGCGCTTGACGCCAAGCTGATTGCAGTTCGCGATCCGCTGATTAATTTCAAAATCAGCGCCAGCGAGGATTCCCTTGCCTACGTGCCGGGAATCGACGCGAAGCTGGCGTTTCTGTCCATGGCAGTGGCTGGTTTCGCCGACTCGGCTCCGACCGAAGCGCAGTACCAGGAATTCGACAAGCTGAAAAAGCAGACCGATGAATTACTGGCGCGCTGGGAGCAGGTTCGGAATGCGGATATCGCGGCGTTCCAGAAGCTGGCCGCTGAACAAAACATCCACTCGATCTACGTGCCCGATGTGCGAAGCGAGCGGGTGCAAGGCGGCGGCGAAGAATAACAAGTTGTGTGGTGACCGGGCTTCGCCCCGTCCAAGCGGGGCGGAGCCCCGCTTCCACACAAAAAATTCTAGATGAACATCTCGTCCTGCGGCACGCCCCCGCCGTTTCTCGGTTGGCGCCTTTTCTGGCCGAGGAAGACTTCGACTCCGGTGCTGATCGCGGCCATCAGTCCGTCGACCTGGCGCAATGGCGAGAGCACGGTTTTGTGGACGACTTCGCTCGTCTCTTCGACTCTGTCCATGGTGCGATTCAGCAGTTCATCGGCGCGGATGACTTGCAGCCGGGCGCGGTCGAGGGCATCGGTGAGCGTGGCGTCGATGCGGCCGAGTTGATTGCGCACCAGGGTGCTGGACTCCGAAAAGTTGACGCTCATGACGTCGATCTTCGGGCGCAGCTCCAGCAAAATGTTCTGCACCGTTTCCATCGTGGGCAGAGCCTTGCTCCGCACTTCAGTGGCGAGCGCTTCCATCCTCGCCGAACTCTTGCGGACCGCCAGGTAAAGGGCTACCAGAATTCCCGCCTGCACCACGACCGCGAAGGTAGTCACCGCAATAAAAATTCTTAGGAGGTTGTCATCCATGGCTGCTCCCTCATAGTAGCTTCAGGGCTGCTCCTGCTGCTGTTGCCGCTAGATATTCTTGGTCGGTTCCGCCGCGGTCGTCTCGTTATATGCCTGCTTGCCGGCCTCGTAAGCGGAGCGGAACTGCTCTTTCTGCTGGTTGAGTACTTCGCGACCGCGATCCACCCAGTCACTCGCCTGTTCGCGTGCCCGGCGAGCCTGCTTACGCATGCGCTCGCTGCCTTCCTGCGCCTTGGAGCGAATTACGTCGCGCGTTTCATCGCCGGAGCGCGGCGCATACAACACACCGACTACCGCTCCAATACCGAGCCCCGCCAAGAACCACAAGAAGCCGTTGCCATCATGATCCGCCATAACTGCCTCCTCAATTTCTCTTATACGGGATGGTAGCACCCTGATATGTGAAACACAATTCACCGCGCTACCGGGTAGCAGGCTGCGAGCTACGAGCCGCGAGCTACGGGCAACCGGTCCGCTCGAAGCTCGCGGCCCGTAGCTTGCAGCTTATAAAGAAACTCTTGTGCCGCGAGCGCCAAAGGCGGAGAATAAAGCGTTTTTCAGGAGGCGCTTTTTGTCCGACCGCAAGTATCGGCAACGCGGGTACCAGGATTCCGGTGCGGGTAGTGGCCCGAAAAAAGACTTCGAGAAGCCCTCGGCCCCGAGAAAAGAGAATACATTCGGGCCGCGCCCGATCAACATGCCGGGAACGCGCACCGTCTCCCGCTGCGCAGAATGTGGCGCGCTGCTGCAGAATCTCTCAGCTCCGGTCGGGCAATGCCCGAAGTGCGGGTTCGACCTGCACGCCTGCAAACAGTGCGAACACTTCGACCCGTCCAGCCGCTTCGAATGCAATCAGCCGATTCCCGCCAGAATCTCTCCCAAAGACAAACGCAACGACTGCTCGCTCTATTCCATCCGCGTGATGGTCGAAAAAGAAACATCCAGCAAAGCCAGTCAGCGTCCGAATGACGCGCGCGCGGCGTTTGATAATCTGTTCAAGGACTAGGGCAAGTTCAAAGTGTGGAGCGGACACTCCTGTCCGCTGCCTTTGACCTCGATTTTTTTGTCAACAATCGATGCGCTTCTATTTCGCGGGAGCCACGCTGGAGCGCAATCCAAACCGAGCTGTGCTTCCGGCATCTAAGCTGGCAGGAGGGACGAAGCGAGCAAGCCGCTTGCCTTAGCGGGACTACATCCTTATAATCCGCTCACCGGAATAATGTTAAGCCGCGGCATATCGACAGGCGGCCCATGATTTTCGGGACCGGTCGTGTGAGTGTCAGTCCGAGTGTGAGTGAACGATTGGTTCATGGTGCAAGCCCGGCACCAGATTTGAGTGGAATCGGGCAAGATGTCAACTCCAGCTTCCCCGAAGAGTTAAGGAGCCACAGGAATGAAAAAAATTGTTCTCGCGATGTTGCTGGTAGCCGCGGTTACCGCCCTCGCTCAAACCGCGTCCGCGCCAGCCCAACCCGCCACCGCGCCAGCTCAAGCCGCGCCGCAACCGAACCCCGCACCGTCTCCAGCAGCTCCCCAGAAAAAAGAGATCAAAGATCCGGCTGAGTATAACGCCTACGTGGGCGCCGTGCAGCAGCAGGACGCCGCCGCCAAGGTCAGCGGCCTGGAAGCGTTTGTGACCCAGTATCCCAACAGCGTGATGAAGGAAGACGCGCTGGAACTTTTGATGGGCGCCTACCAGCAGACGGGCAATTCAGCCAAGACGCTGGATACGGCGCAGAAGGTTTTGCAGGCGAACCCGTGCAACATCCGGGCCTTGGCGCTGCTGGCCTACACCAAGCGGGCGATGGCGGAAGCGGGCCAGAACGCGCAACAGAATCTTGCGGACGCCGGCCAGTACGGTGAAAAAGGCTTGCAGTGTCTGCAGACCGCGACCAAGCCGGATGGCACGGCGGATGCGGATTTCCAGAAGCTGAAATCGCAGACGGCGGTGATCTTCAACGGCGCGGCTGGCATGGGCGCCTACCAGGCCAAGAATTACGCAAAGGCCGAGCAGTTTCTGCGTGCCTCGGTGGAAGCCGATCCGACCAACCTGCGCGACGTCTATCCGCTGGCCCTCGCTTACCTGACGGCCGGACCGACGGAAAAAGACGTGGATGGACTTTTCTTCATCGCGCGCGCTGCCAATCTGGCGCAGGGCGCGGGCAAGGATCAGATCGCCAAGTTCGGCAAGAGCAAATACAACAAGTACCACGGCAGCGAAGAGGGATGGAGCGATGTGCTGGCGCTGACGGCCACCACCACCCTGCCTCCGGCCAATTTCACGATCAAGCAGTACGTGCCGCCGACTCCCGCCGAGCAGGCGGCAGCGTTGGTCAAGAGCAAGAAAGTTCAGGAGATGAGCTTCGCGGAGTGGCAAATGGTGCTTTCCGACGGCACGCCCGAAGACGCCGACAAGGTGTGGACTACACTGAAAGGGAAGCCGTTGCAGATGGTGGCCCATATCATCAGCATCGACTCTTCGGGCAAAGCAACCAAACTGACACTGGCTGGCAGTTCCGACGATATCGACGCCAAGCGCGCGGACATCGATCTGACCATGACGGCAGCGATCCCGGCGAAGCAGATGCCGAAAGAGGATACGGACTTCCAGTTCGAAGGAACGCCGGTCTCCTACGTGGCGAAGCCGTTTGTGATGACGATGAACGAGGGGGCCTTGCTGGTGAAAGCGGCGCCGAAGCCGCCCGTCCACAAGAAACCAGCCGCACACTAGAGTTCAGGTCTCGGGTGTCAGGTCTCAGGAAAACCCGGGCTGAGAAAAACTGTACCGGGAAAAGCAAGGGCGGTCTCGATCGGGACCGCCCTATTCATTTCTTAACGCAAGACCTCTTACGCAAGCCAGGAGCGACCTTTAGCGAGCCTGTTTCCTCTCCAGTGTGACGGCGGGACGCGCGCTGCGGGGCGGACGCTTCGTGCCGGCGCGCAACGGACGAACATCAATCTTTAGCTCCTGCATGGTCCGGCTCAGCGTGTTCCGGTGCATGCCTAATTGCCGCGCTGCCTTGCACTGATTGCCGCGGTTTTCTTCGAGCACGGTCATGATGAAGCGTTTCTTAAACTCACGAACCGCTTCCGAATAGAGGATATTGCTTTTGTACATCTGAAGAATGAGTGCTTCCAGTTGATCTCTCACTTGCCGCCTCGCTTCCGCACGTTCACCACCTAAAACTCTTTCACCGACAAAATTACTAACAAGAACTATTTCGACGGCCCGGACGATTGCATCTGCGTTGTGTCCTTCGACGAATGCACCTGCCGCATGTAATCCAAGCCCTGGTAGAAGCGGTGACGCAGTTCCGGCGGTGCCAGCCAGATCGCAGCCCTTCCGCCCACCAGGAAATACGGAGCCAACTCTGATCTCGCCAGCCACTTCGCAGCGGGCGCAAAAGCAGCCATGGCGGTGAGTACAACAGCCACCACCAGGGCACCCTTCAACACACCCAGAACCGCGCCCAGAACCCGGTCAATCGCGCTCAGACCGGCTTTCTTCATGGCCCAGCGCGCGGTCCGTCCGGCAAAGCCAGCGGCGATCAGGACCGCGAAAAAAATGATAAGGAAACCAGCGATCTCGCCTAGCCACGGCGCTTTCAAATGAGGCGCGAACCAGTCCGCCACGCGATGATACTGCCAGGCGGCCAGCAGGTATCCCACGACCAAGCCAGCCAGACCGAAGGCTTCATGAAAGAAGCCTTCGCTGGCTGCCCCAATCACGGAAAACACCAGAAATGCGATGATGATCCAGTCCGCAATGCTCATGGTTCATGATCCGAAGTCAAGTGATCCGAATGCAATGATCCCAGCGCACGCGGGCTAAATCTCCAACTCGCGTCCCGTTAATTGACGATACGCCTCGAGGTACTTTTCGCTTGTCCGCAGCGCAACTTCTTGGGGAAGGGCGGGCGCGGGCGGTTGTTTGTTCCAGCGAATTTCTTCGAGGTAATCCCGTACATACTGCTTATCGTAGGAATCCTGCGCCTTGCCCGGTTGATAGGTGTCGGCCGGCCAGAAGCGCGAGGAATCCGGTGTGAGTACCTCATCCGCCAGGGTGATGCCCTGGGCGGTTTGCCCAAATTCAAACTTGGTGTCGGCGATGATGATGCCGCGCTGTCGCGCATAATCCGCCGCTTTCTTATAGATACGCAACGTGATGTCACGGAGCTGGCGGCTCAATTCGGGATCGACCAGCGTGCACATTTCTTCGAATGAAATGTTGATGTCGTGTCCGGTGGCGGCCTTGGTCGCCGGCGTGAACAGCGGCTCCAGCAGTTGGTCGGATTCCCTCAGGCCCGGCGGAAGCTTGACGCCGGAGACCATGCCCGTCGCTTTGTACTCCTTCCATCCGGAGCCGGAAAGGTAGCCGCGTGCCACGCACTCGACCGGAAACATCTCGGCCCGCATCACCATCATGGAGCGGCCGCGGAGTTCGCCGGCGTGCTGGCGAATCGCCGCCGGGTAGCGGTTCACGTCGGCGGTGACGAAATGATTGGGGACGATGTCCTTGAGGAAGTCGAACCAGAACAGCGAGATCTGCGTCAGAACCCGGCCCTTGTGCGGAATGCCGGTCGCCAGAACGTAGTCGAAGGCTGAGATGCGGTCGGTGGCCACGAACAGCAGATGGTCACCGTCGAGGCAGTAGACGTCGCGGACCTTGCCGCTGGCATACAACTCCAATTCGGAGTAATCCGTTCGCAGCAGAACGCTATCTAAGATTTCGGGGCTCATCTAAATTCACCGGTAAAAAACTCTGCGTATTCTAGTTATCGTGGAGAATTTGTCAACGTTTTCCATCACACGCGGCTGGTTGTGCCAACCGCAGTCAAACGGAAATGTGTTGACAGATCAGGTGTAAGCTAGAAGCCTTGTCCAGCGCTGGGTTTCGGGGGATGGCGATGTGGAAAAGCTGAGGAAGCCTCTGGAAAAAAAGGCAGCGATTTCTGCGGTCGAGAAAGCAAAAAGCTGCTCATCTGTCAACGCAAGTTTTTCACGGAAGTGGGTCAGTTTCCGGGTTGCTCGTGACTCGGGCGGAATCCCGAGAATACGCTATGATCCGTTGCGAACTAGGTCACTTCTGCGGATGGGCGAATGACCATCCGATGCACGCTGCGAACGCCAGGTGCGCAACTGTTTTGATGCCTTAGTTGACTTCATTGGGGTCGCGACCCAAAATAGGTCGCACGGATTTTTAACTATTCGGCTTATTCATTCCAGAGGGCCTATTTAACAACCAAGGAGACCAGCATGAAGCGAATCACATTCATTTGCATGGTGCTGCTTGTGGGCGTGTGCGCCGCATTCGTGCCACCAGCGGTTGCCCAACATGAGCATCCCGCAGGCGACCCGAGCAAACTCGGCAAGGTGAGTTTCCCCGTTTCCTGCGAACCATCGGTTCAGCCGCAATTCAGCAGCGCGGTGGCGATGCTCCATTCCTTTTGGTACGAGAAAGCCAGCGATACCTTCGCTGCTGTAGCGCAAAAAGATCCCACGTGCGGCATGGCCTACTGGGGAATCGCCATGACGTACTACCATCAGGTTTGGCAAGCGCCCGGCCCGGCTGATCTAGAAGCAGGAATTGCCGCGGAAGAAAAAGCAAAGTTAGCTGGTGCCAAGACACAGCGCGAACGCGACTATATTGCGGCGATCGAGACGTTCTACAAGGATGCCGACCAACTCGACTACCGCACTCGCGCCTTGGCTTACGAAAAGGCCATGGACCAGCTGCAAGCGCGCTACCCTGACGACCATGAGGCCGCGATTTTTTATGCGCTGGCACTGCTCGCCACCGCGCCGCCAACCGACAAAACGTATGTGAATCAGAAAAAGGCTGGCGCGATCCTTGAGCCACTATTTGTCGAACAACCAGAACACCCCGGCATAGCTCACTACATCATTCACGCCTACGATTATCCACCGCTGGCTGACAGGGCTTTGGACGCGGCGCGACGTTACGCCCAGATTGCGCCAGACTCACCGCACGCGCTCCACATGCCGTCACACATTTTCACCCGGCTCGGCTTATGGCAGGAGTCCATTGACTCCAACCTGGCCTCGGCAGCTTCAGCCCAAAAAAACAACGCGCCGGGTAACGAGCTCCACGCGAAGGACTACCTGATCTATGCCTATCTCCAGGGCGCACAGGATCGCGAGGCGAAAAAGGCGCTCGCATCCCCGGCACCAGGGCGCTCCGACGACCCTCAATACATGAACTGGCTGTACGCCATGGGCGCTTCGCCTGCGCGCTACGCTGTGGAGCGGCATCGCTGGGTAGAAGCCGCCGCGCTCCTTATACCGCCGAATACTTTTCCCGGCGGAAGGGCAGCGTGGACGGAAGCGAACCTGCATTTCGCGCGAGCCCTCGGCGCCTCACATACGGGGCAAATCGATGTTGC